>Ga0067045_1003068_pt1 | contig 36503 bp, 36 predicted proteins | sample TerdegcTABiofilm_FD_59184 | JGI IMG/M metagenome (GOLD analysis project Ga0067045, IMG submission 59184) | Combined Assembly of (Gp0054472, Gp0054536) Wastewater bioreactor microbial communities from Singapore -Terephthalate degrading...
GGCCGCAGCCTGCGGCCGTGGCCCCGGCGGTGGTGACGGCGGGAGTGGCCGCAGCGACCGCGTCGACCACGCCAGCCGGTTGCGGCTGTGGCTGTGGCGGCACCTGCGGGTGCAGCGAACCGGCGCCGGCGAACGCCGCCAGCCCCGCACCGCGGCAGGACGCCGCCGCGCTGCGTCCGGCGGCGGCACCAGCCGAACAGCCCAGCGGCCGGGCGCTGGCCAAGATGCGCCGCGCCGCGTTGTGCCAGGACGGCAAGGCCGGCCTCAAGCGTGTGGCGCAGGCCACGCGCATCGCCGCCGCGCTGCCTGGGCAAGACTGGCAGACGGCGATGATCAAAGGGGCCACCGGACGCCAGGTGGCGATGCAGCGGCGTCTGGTGCAGTCGCTGGCCGGGCGTGTCGGGCAGACGGCCAGCGCCGCGTCGCGGCCGAGCGCGCGTGTGCGCGCCCGCGACGTGACCGCGGCGCCGCCCAAGGTCGAGCAAGGGCACACCCTGTCGGGGCAGGCGGTCACCGGCACCCAGGTCGAGCGCAGCGCCAAGGTCACCGGCAACGAGCCGGGATCGTGCCGTGTCATCACCGGCACCGAGTACATCGGCAGCGAGCAGTTCCAGAGCCTGTGCGGCAGCCGCCCGGCGCCGGCGGCGCCCAAGGTGGCCGTCGGCAGCACGCTGCGTGAACAGCGCATCACCGGCACCGCCCTGGGCCGTTCGACCAAGACCACCGGCGACGAGCCCGGCGCCTGCCGCGCCGTCACCGGCACCGAATACCTCGGCCTCGAACGCTTCGAGCAGTTCTGTTCCACCCGCCCGGCCGCACCACCGGAAAAAGTGCTGGCCGCGCGCACCGACAAGGGCAAGACGGTGACGGGCACGCTGGTCGACCGGCCACGCGCCGTCACCGGCGGGGAGGCCGGCGCCGACCGCGTCATCACCGGCACGCGCTACGGCCGCGCGGAGCCCGACAACGCCCCGGACAAGGTGGTGCTGACGCATACCGCTGCGGGCAAGCCGATCACCGGCACCGCGGTGGGCCGCAGCGCGCAGCAGACCGGCGACGAGGCCGGCAGCTGCCGCGCCATCACCGGCACCGAATACCTCGCCGCCGAGCAGTTCCGCGACCTGTGCCGCACCAAGCCGCCAGCCGTGCCGCGCAAGGTCAGCGTCATGTCCACCCGCGACGCGCAGACGGTGTCGGGCACCGCGGTGGACCGTTCCGCCAAGGTCACCGGCAACGAAGTCGGTTCCTGCCGCGCCATCACCGGCAGCCAGTACTACACCACCGCCGATTTCGCCGCGCTGTGCCCCAGCACTGCGCCGAAAAAAGTCGCGGGCATGCAGACCGCCGGGGGCCGCATGGTGACCGGCTCGGAGGTTGCCCCCAGCCCAAAATCATCCGGTGACGAGTCGTTCGGGTGCAAACCCGTCACCGGTACGGATGACATCGGCACCCGCCAGCTCGCCGCAATCTGCCCGCCCGAGGCCGTGCCGCAGGTCGAGCCGGTGAACAAAGTCGTGGTCGATACCACCCTGCGCGGCCAGACGGTGTCGGGCAGCCTGCCCGGACGCACGGCGCCCGTGACCGGCGCCGAAGCCGGCGTCTGCGCTCCCGTCAGCGGCACGCCTTACGCCGGCATGGGCGAGTACACCGCGCACTGCCCGGCGCCGAGTATCGAGGCGCAGGCCGCGCGGGTGCGCGACAGCGCGGTGATCCCGGCCACCGTGGTCACCGGCGACCGTCCGGGCGCCGGCGGCTCGCGTGTCACGGGAGACGAGCGCGGCGCGTGCGAGCCGGTGTCGGGCACGCCCTACCTCGGGCCGGACAACATGCCGGCGCAATGCGCGGTGAGCAACCGGTTCGTCTCGCTGCCGCGGCAGGCGCCGCAAACGGCGCGGCCAAACGCGCCCGGCGATTTCAGCATCCAGAGCCCGGCGCGGCAGGCGCGTGAGCGGCTGCAGCAGACCATCACCGGCAGCGGCCTGGGCGGTGCGCGTATCACCGGGCCGATCAACAAGGCCGACGGCCTGATCACCGGCACGCCCGAGTTCCGCCACGGCCAGCCGCTGCGCCGCGAGCCCGCGGCCGACGCGCCGGCGCTGCCGCCGGCGGCGCGCCGCCTGAGCGGCGAAGGCAGCCAGCAGGGCCGGCGTATTTCCGGCGACGCCTGGGACGGCAATTCGCGTGTCACCGGCACCGAGGGCTCGTCCAGTCTGGTGCGCAATCCCTCGCTGCGCGGCCAGCCGCGCGGTGCCGGCGTCAACGCCCTGACGTTCCGCGACATCGAGCGCCCGCAGGTGCCTGACGCGCCGATCACCGGCTCGGCGGGCAACACCCGCCGCGGCGCCACCGTCACCGTCTCCGGCGGGGCACGCGGCTAAGGAACGGCAGCCATGGACACGCGCAAACGTCTGCAGGCCATGCGCCGCACCGCGGCCAGCCAGCCCGCCGCGGCCGCCGCCAGCGCCGAGCCGGTGCTGCCGTTGCAGCCCGACAACCCGGCGTGCATGATCGGCAGCGGCGAACGCTGCGAGCACGCGCTGGTCGACCGCGAGCTCAACCGCCTGCTGTTCGACTACGAGCAGACCATCCGCAGCCGCTTCGCCCGCATCGTTCCCGTGCTCAAACGCATTTCCGCGCTGCAGCACGACGAGCTGTTCACCGAGCGCGCGCAGCAGCTCGCCCGCGACCAGCTCGGCTTCGAGCTGCCGCAGCGCGTGCTCGACGATGCCTGGGTCAGTGGGCTGGATCTGCGCGCGCTGCACTCGCACTGCATTTTCAACAGCCTGCAGCTTTGCGTGCAGACGGCGCCGCAGGAACAGACCGGCTGGCGGCAGCGGCTGCCGCTGGACGAGAATTTTCTGCGCGGCTGCGGCTACCACACCGTGGACATCAGCCCCTGCGCCGACGGCCGGCTGCAAGGCGTCAAGCCCTACGTGCTGCGCATGGTGCCCGGGCCGAACGTGCGGGTGAAGGCTTACGCCGGCGCGCTGTTCGACGTCGAGGGCGACGTGGCCGACTGGGCGCAGCGCGAGGTCGAGCGTCTGTCGGGGACGATGGCCGACGGCGAGCGGCTGAATTACCTGAAGATCGCCATCTACCACTTCAGCAGCTCGACACCTTACGCCCAGGGCTGCGCCGCACACGGCAGCAACGACCGCCAGGCCACGGAATCGGCGCTGCAGCGGCTGGAGCAGCTGCGCGAGGCGATCGACCGTACCTTCGGCCGCGGCGCCGCGCCCGACATCCTGCTGCTGGGCATGGATACCGATCTGGACGCGCTGCGCATCCACCTGCCCGACGCCTTTGGCGACATCAGTCCGCACCGCTACATCGAAACCGCGGCGATTTACCGCGACACCCTGGGGCTGCCGGCGCAGGCCGCGCGCGAGCGCCTGGCCGAGATGGTGGCCGACGTCGAGGCCATGGGCGGCTGGGGGCAGGGACAGGGCCGCATGCACGACGGCATGCGTCGCCTGGTGCTGGCGCTGGCCGAGGCCAACCTGTCGCAGATCGAATATGTCATCAGGCACCACACCGGGCGCTACGCCGTGATCGGCCACGACGAGGAGTGCATCGTCGCCGGCGAGGCGGTGCGGGTGCTGCAGTTGCGCAACCTGTTTTATTTCGCCCACCTCGACACCATCGAGGAAGGGGCGCACGACATGGACGTGGGCATCCAGATTTTCCGCAACCTCAACGTCGCGCACGGCCTGCCGGTGCCGGTGCTGGTGCACTTCGAGTACGACTCGCGCATCCCCGACGCGCGCGAGCGCGCCGTGCAGCGCGGCCAGCGGGTGCGCGCGGCGATCGAGCAGCGCTACCGCGACCTGGCGGCGCAGGGGTTGCTCAGCTGCGTGGTGGCCGTCAGCGACCGCACCGGCGGCGAATGCTGCAGCGTGGTGAGCGACGCGGCCCCGGCCGCTTCACATTGAGGACGCAAGGGCGATGAAAATCATGCGCGTGGAAAAAACCCTGGTGTCGACCAACCGCATCGACGCCTTCGGCCACCGTCCGCTGCTGGTGGTGCAGGACAAGCCCGGCGGGCCGCGCAGCGTGGCCGTCGATGCCGTGGGCTGCATTCCCGGCGACTGGGTGATTTGCGTCGGCTCCTCGGCGGCGCGCGAGGCCGCGGGCTCCAAGGACTACCCGTCGGATCTGACCATCGTCGGCATCATCGACCACTGGAATCCGGAAGGGGCGTGATGGACATCTGGCGCGTCGTCGACGAACTGGTCTGCACCCGGCGGGTGCCGGGGCTGGGCGCGGCTTCGCTGCGCGTGCTGCGCGGGCAGAAGGGCGAGATTTCGGTGGCCACCGACCCCGTGGGCGTGCCTGCGGGCAAGTGGGTGTTCACCACCGTGGGCAGCGCCGCACGGCTGGCGATGCCCGACCCGACGGTCCAGACCGATCTGACCATCTGCGGCATCATCGACCAATGGGAGGAGGAGTGAACGACGCGGAGAGCAAAGAGCAAAACGGCGTGCGCGCAGCGCGCGTCAGGGTGCAGTGAGTGAGTGGACATTCTTTTTTTCGACAAGGAGTAAGCAAATGGCAGAGACGATGGGCATTGCCCTGGGCATGATTGAAACCCGCGGGCTGGTTCCCGCGATCGAGGCGGCCGACGCGATGACCAAGGCGGCCGAAGTGCGGCTGATTTCGCGTCAGTTCGTCGGCGGCGGCTATGTCACGGTGATGGTGCGCGGCGAGACCGGCGCGGTCAACGCCGCGGTGCGTGCCGGCGCCGACGCCTGCGAGCGCGTGGGCGACGGNCTGGTGGCCGCGCACATCATCGCCCGCGTGCACAGCGAGGTCGAGGGNATCCTGCCCAAGGCGCCGACGGCCTGAGCGCAGGCGGCCAGCGNGTTCCCCAACCCCCACCATTGAGAGGATGATGACATGGCAAACGTCAACGGCATTGCCCTGGGCATGATTGAAACCCGCGGGCTGGTTCCCGCGATCGAGGCGGCCGACGCGATGACCAAGGCCTCCGAAGTGCGGCTGATCGGCCGACAGTTCGTCGGCGGCGGTTACGTCACCGTGCTGGTGCGCGGCGAGACCGGCGCGGTCAACGCCGCGGTGCGTGCCGGCGCCGATGCCTGCGAGCGCGTGGGCGACGGCCTGGTGGCCGCGCACATCATCGCCCGCGTGCACAGCGAAGTCGAGGGCATCCTGCCCACCGCGCCCACCGTGTGATGGGCGGATCGTTCTGATTTTTCGAGGAGTCTGAAATGGCTGGAGTCACAGGAATTGCCCTGGGCATGATCGAAACCCGCGGGCTGGTTCCCGCGATCGAGGCGGCCGACGCCATGACCAAGGCGGCCGAAGTGCGGCTGATCGGCCGNCAGTTCGTCGGCGGCGGTTACGTCACCGTGCTGGTGCGCGGCGAGACCGGCGCGGTCAACGCCGCGGTGCGTGCCGGCGCCGACGCCTGCGAGCGCGTGGGCGACGGCCTGGTGGCCGCGCACATCATCGCCCGCGTGCACAGCGAGGTCGAAGGTATCCTGCCGACCAAGCCTGAAACCGGCGGTGGCGGGCGCGATGCCGAAATCACCTCCACGCGCAGCTGAGGCATCGCGGCAGACCGAGGCGGGGAACCCTCCATGGCGGCCGATCCGAGAACCCTGGGCTGGCTGGCGCGCGCGCTCAACCACGAGTTGAGCGCGGTGCAGCAGTATCTGGCGCAAAGCGTGCTCGCCCGGCTGTGGGGCGACGCCGAGCTGGCGGCGCGGCTGCGTGCCGAAGCGCTCGAAGAACTCGAACACGCCGAGCGGCTGATGCAGCGGCAGATGCTGCTGGGCGTGGCGCCCTGCGGCGGCGCGCTGCCGGCGGCGCGTCTGGGGCGCACGCCCGAGGAACTGCTCGCCCACGACCAGCGGCTGGAGGAACACGCGGTGCAGATTTATGCTGACGCCCTGATGCACGCCCGCCGTCTGCGCGACGGCGAGTCGGCAGCGTTGTTCGAGGCGCTGCTGCAGCAGGAACGCGAGCACCTCGACCATGTGTCCCATCTCCAACCCAGGCAGCATCCCCATGACTGATTCCTTGCACGGCTGGGAGCGCCGCGACAAGCCGCCCACGCTGTTTCGCCGCTTCGCCTTCGCCCGCTACGCACAGACGCGCGCGTTTCTCGACGCGCTGTCGGCGCTGTCCGACGAGTTGCAGCGCCATCCGCAAAACATCAATTTCGGCACGACCTACGTCAACATCACGCTCGAAGCCGCCGACGGCGTGGCGTTCAGCGCCGCCGACGAGCAGTTTGCGCAGCGCATCGCGGCGCTGGCCGAGCGCGGGGAGTGAACGTGGCGCAGGCGCGGGTCATCGCCGTCATCAACCAGAAAGGCGGCGCGGGCAAGACCACGGTGGCCATGCATCTGGCTGCCGGGCTGGCGCGGCGCGCGCCGGCGGTGGTCGTCGACCTGGACCCGCAGGCCTCGGCCACGCAGTGGGCCGCTGCCGGCACGCAGCCCTTTCCCGCCACCGTCAAGCAACTGCGCGCCGGTGCCGCCTCGGTCGATCTGCGCCGCGACTATCGCGGTTTCGACTTCGTCGTGCTCGACTGCCCGCCTGCGGCCGACAGCCGCGCCGCCGAGCTCGCGCTGCGCTGCTGCGACGTGGCGGTGATCCCGGTGCTGCCTTCGCCGGTCGATCTGTGGGCCAGCCTGCGGCTGCCGCAGCACATCGACGACGCCCGGCAGCACAACCCGGCGCTGCGCGCCTGGCTGCTGCTCAACCAGATCGAGGCGCGCAGCGCGCTGTCGGCGGCGATGCAGGGGGCGCTGGCCGAGTTCGGATTGCCCGTGCTGCGCACCCCGGTGCGCCGCCGCGGGGTCTACAAAACCGCCGCGCTCGAAGGCGTGTCGGCGTATCAAATGGGAGCACGCGGCGCCGCGGCCGCGGCGGAAATCGACGGCATCATCGAGGAGATCCTTGCATCATGACCAGCATCAAAGACAAGCTCGCCAGCAGCGTGCGCCAGGCCAAGACCGCGGCGCAGCCCCCCGCTCCCCGCCGCGCTGCGGCGCGCAAGACGGCAGCCGCTGCCGCGCCCGCGCCTGCCGCCTCCCCGGTGGCGCCACCGCCGGCGCCCAGCGCCGCCGAGCCGCCGTCGAGCGCGCAGGTATTGTTCCCCGGCCGTGTCTGGCCCGACTGATGGCTTCACAGGAACCCGAGATCATGCGAGACGATTTCTCCCAGCGTACCTATCTGCCGCGGCGCGATGCGGCGTTGACCGTGCCCGCCGGTGCGGCGATGCGTCCTGCGGCCGACACCGCCGCCGGCGTGCTCGACGCCTACCGTGTCCGCGAGGAGCCGTACTACCGCCCGGTGGCCGACGAAGTCGCGCTGTTCGAGGCCGCGTACTCCGCGCGCATGCCGATGATGCTCAAAGGGCCGACCGGCTGCGGCAAAACCCGCTTTGTCGAGTACATGGCGTGGAAGCTCGGCAAGCCGCTGATCACCGTGGCGTGCAACGAAGACATGACCGCCTCCGACCTGGTCGGCCGCTTCCTGCTCGACGCCAGCGGCACGCGCTGGCAGGACGGGCCGCTGACCCTGGCGGCGCGGCACGGCGCCATCTGCTACCTCGACGAAGTGGTCGAGGCGCGGCAGGACACTACCGTGGTCATCCACCCGCTGACCGACGCGCGGCGCATCCTGCCGCTGGAAAAAAAGGGCGAGATCGTCCAGGCGCATCCGGATTTCCAGGTGGTCATTTCGTACAACCCCGGCTACCAGTCGCTGATGAAAGACCTGAAGCAGTCGACCAAACAACGTTTTGGCGCGCTGGACTTCAACTACCCCGAGCACGAGGTCGAGGCCGAGATCGTCGCCCACGAGTCGGGCGTGGCGCTGGATGCGGCGAAAAAGCTGGTGCACATCGCCGAGCACGCGCGCAACCTCAAGGGCCACGGCCTGGACGAAGGCATTTCCACCCGCATGCTGATTTACGCCGGATCGCTCATCGCCCGCGGCGTGGCGCCGCTGGCGGCCTGCCGCGTGGCGCTGGTGCGCCCGATCACCGATGACCCGGACATGCGCGACGCGCTCGACTCGGCGGTGACCACGTACTTCTGACCCGCCTATAGCCGCCAGCCGGCCCGTAGCGCATCATGGCCATCCACCTCGAAGAATTCCAGGAACTGCTCGACGAACTGCCCGGCGGCGCGCAGGACCTGCTGCGTGCCAGTTGGGCCGAGGCGGCGCGCGCCTTCAGTCCGCGCGGGTTGGACAATTACATCAAGGGCGCGGTGGCGCTGCACCATCTCGGCCGCGGCGAAGACCTGGTGGTGAGCTACCTGCAGTCCATGCCCGACGTGGCCCGCGGCATCGGCGAGGACGTGCTGCCGGATCTGGTGAATTTTTTGCTGGCCATGGCGTCCAAGACCTCCGGGCAGGTGCTGGCGCTCATCGCCAACACCGCGCCGCTGGCGGCGCAGCGCGTGGGCGATGCCGATCTGTTCCGCAACTACCTGCGCGTGCTCGAAATCGTGCTGGCGCAGGCGCCGCGGGGCTTGCGGCCGATGCTGGAAAACCTCGACCGGCTGCTCAGCCAGCTCACCCTGGGCGGTTTGCGCCGCTGGGTGCAGTGGGGGGCGCAGGCGTACAAGGCCGATTTCGACGGCCAGGCCGCCTATTTCGGGCTGCAAAGCGCCGACGCCCTGGCCGTGCTGCAGCAGGAGCGCAAAGGCACGCTGTTCGTCGACATCCAGCGCCGGCTCAACATCTACCTGCGTGCGATCTGGGGGCGCGATTTTTTCCTGCGCCCCACCGCCGGGGATTACGAAAACCGCCAGGGTCTCAAGCCGTACATCGAACGCTACGTCATCCACATCGCCGACGCCTACGACGATGTCCGTCCCGACGGCGAGGCCACGCCGCCCGAGCGCGTGATCAGCGGCCTGGAGGTGTACCGCGCCGCGGCCAATCACTGCGCCGCGCACCTGGTGTTCACGCAGCAGCCGCTGTCGATGCAGCAACTGCTGCCGGTGCAGATGGCGGTGATCGAGGTGTTCGAGGATGCGCGGGTCGAAGAACTGGCGATCCGGCGGTTTCCCGGCATGCGCGAGGCGTGGCTGGCGCTGCATCCGTTGATCGACGTGTCGCAGCCGCCGCGCAGCGTCGGCCAGTTGCTCGACCGACTGGCGCGCGCGCTGCTCGATACGCAGTCCGCCGACCCGCACCCCTGGGTGCAGCAGGCGGTGGCGGCGTTTCGCGCGCAGACCGATCTGTCCTCCAGCCAGGTGAGCTGGAATCTGGGCGTGGACCTGTCGCACAGCCTGTTCGAGCTCGACCTGCCGGTGTACAACAAGCGCACCGACGCGCTGTCGGCCATCTACCGCGACGACAACCGCGCCATCTGGCAGCTGGAGGAGTATGACGAGGCGCAGGCGCTGGCCGCCACCTGGGAGACCAGGCAGCAGGTGCGGCGCAAGGTCAATGTGATGGAAATGGTCAACGAGGTGGACAACGAGTTCGCCGGCGACGACGCGCAGGAAGTGTGGGTCCTGCCCACCGAGTTCTACCTCGACCAGGAAGGCGTGACCATCAACTCGCTCGAAGGCCGTCCGCCGGTGTCCGAGCCGTTCCACTACCCGGAGTGGGACTACCAGATCCAGCTCGACCGGCCGAACTGGGTGACGGTGCTCGAACGTCACCCGCCGGTGGGCGATCTGGAACGGATCGACGCCATCGTCGAGCAGCACAAGCCGACGATTTCGCGGCTGAAATTTCTCATCGAGTCGATGATTCCGCAGGGCATGCAGCGCATCCGCCACCTCGAAGACGGTGACGAGATCGACATCAACGCCGCGGTGCGCGCCATGCTCGACATCCGCATGGGCCAGCAGCCCGATCCGCGCATCATGCTGCGCTACAAGCGCGCGCAGCGCGATCTGGCGGTGATGGTGCTGCTGGACATGTCCGAGTCGTCCAACGACAAGGTGCGCGGGCACGACTACACCGTGATGGATCTCACCCGCGCGGCCACCGTGCTGCTGGCCGGCGCGCTGGCGCGCATCGGTGATCCGTTCGCCATCCACGGCTTTTGCTCCGACGGCCGGCACGACGTGCACTACCAGCGTTTCAAGGACTTCGACCAGCCTTACGACGACCTGGTCAGGGCGCGTCTGGCGGCGATGAAGGGCAGCCTGTCCACGCGCATGGGCGCGGCGCTGCGCCACGCCGGCCACTACCTGGCGCAACAGCCCAAGAGCAAGCGCGTGCTGTTCGTCATCACCGACGGCGAGCCCGCCGACAACGACGTGCGCGACCCCCAGTACCTGCGGCACGACACCAAGGCCGCGGTCGAAGAACTCGGCCGCCAGGGCATCACGGTGTACGCGCTGTCGCTCGACCCGCACGCCGACCAGTACGTGTCGCGGATTTTCGGCCTGAAAAACTTCACCGTCATCGACCAGGTCGAACGCCTGCCGGAGAAGCTGCCGATGCTCTACATGAGCCTGACACGTTGAGGGCGGGGCGGCGATGAACATCACCCTGCGCACCTACGTGTTCCTCGACGCGCTGCAGCCGCAGCTGGCGTCTTACCTCGCCACGTCGTCGCAGGGTTTTCTGCAGGTGCCGGGCGATGCCTGCATGTGGATCGAAGTCGCCCCGGGCATGGCGGTGCACCACCTGTCGGACATCGCGCTGAAAAAAACCAATGTGCGCATGGGCGAGCAGGTGGTCGAGCGCGCCTTCGGTTCGATGGAAATCCACTACCGCAACCAGAGCGAGGTGCTGGCCGCCGGCGAGATCATCCTGCAGCAGCTCGGCACCACGGTCGAGTCGCGGCTGCGCTGCAAGGTGGCGTGGAATGAAATCATCCGCGCCATCACTCCCGACCATGCCACGCTGATCAACCGCCAGTTGCGCAAGGGGTCGATGCTGCTGCCGGGCAAAAGCATGTTCATCCTCGAAGTCGAGCCCGCCGGCTACATCGTCTACGCCGCCAACGAAGCGGAAAAAGCGGCGCACGTCACCCTGGTCGATGTCAAACCCTTCGGCACCTTCGGCCGGCTGACCATGATGGGCAGCGAAGCCGAGGCCGAAGCCGCGCAGCGCGCGGCCATCGCCGCCATCGAGCGCCTCAACCAGCGCGCCGCGCCCGATGCCTAAGCCCGCTTCTCGCGGCCCGGGGTTGCGCCGCCGCAGCCCGTGCGCTGCCCATGCCCTCTGAACAGGCTGCATCCATGGAAATCGACTCCATCGCCAAACGGTTGCTGTTTTCCACCGTGCGCGTAGACACCGAGCTCGACGACGGCAGCGCCGGCTCGGGCACGGCGTTCATCCTCAGCCACAGCCATGCCCGCGGCACCACGCCGTTCATCGTCACCAACCGCCATCTGGTCGAGGGCGTGCGCCGCGGCGGGCTGGTGTTCACCCAGCGGCACGACAACCGCCCGGCGTTCGGCCAGCGGTTCCAGCTCAACATCGACGATTTTCCCGCCGCGTGGTTCTGCCATCCCGACCCCGAGGTCGATCTGGCCATCGTGCCGCTGCGGCCGCTGGAGCGCGCGGCGCGTGACCTGGGGGTCGAGCTGTACTACCACGCCATCGACAGCCAGAGCATCCCCGACGCCGCCACCGTGCGCGGCTTCGACGCGCTCGAAGACGTGCTGTTCGTCGGCTATCCCAGCGGCGTATGGGATCAGGTCAACCTCATGCCGATTCTGCGCCGTGGCACCACGGCCACGCCGCTGGAACTGGATTTCGAAGGCGCCAGACAGTTTCTCATCGACGCCGCGGTCTACCCCGGCTCCAGCGGCAGCCCGGTGTTCGTCGTGCGCGACGATCCCTTGCGCCCGCGCGGCGACGGCGCGCGCACCATCTGGTTCGCCGGGGTCGTGGCCGCGGTGTTCTTCCGCGAAGAGGCCAACCAGCTCGTTCCCGGCCCCGTGCCGGCGCAAACCGCGCCGCAGTCCATCGGCTCCGAAATGATCGATCTGGGGCTGGTGATCAAAGCCGAGTCGGTGCGCGAGCTGCTCGACGCCTACGTGCGCAACTGGCTGTCCGACTAGGGCCTGTTCACGCAGAGCGCGGGAACAGGCCCCAGCGCGCCACGGATACGCCGGCGCGGCGCTAGCATGCAGGCCATGACTGCCTTGCAAGCCCTGTCTGCCGTGACCACCGTGGTCGCCGACACCGCCGACCTCGACCTGGTGGCGCGTTACCGCGCGCAAGACGCCACGACCAACCCCAGCCTGATTCTCCGCGCCGCGCGCGATCCGCGTTTTGCCGCGCTGGTGCAGCGTGCGCGCCAGCAGCCCGCTGCCGATGTGCAGGAGCGCATGGACCGGCTGCTGGTGGCGTTCGGCGTGGAAATCCTGCAGCGCGTGCCCGGGCGCGTGTCCACCGAGGTCGATGCCCGGCTGTCGTTCGACACCGCCGCCACGGTGCAGCGCGCGCAACGCCTGATCGCGCTGTACGCTGCGCACGGCGTGCCGCGCCAGCGGGTGTTGATCAAAATCGCCTCGACCTGGGAGGGCATTGCCGCGGCGAGGCTGTTGCAGCAGGAGGGCATCGGCTGCAACCTCACCCTGCTGTTCAGCTTTGCCCAGGCACGCGCCTGCGCCGCGGCGCAGGTGCAGCTCATCTCGCCGTTCGTCGGGCGCATCACCGACTGGCACAGGCAGCACGCAGACCAGTGGGACGAGGCGGCGATGCGCGGCGCGGCCGACCCCGGGGTGCGCGCGCTGCGGCGCATCTGGCGCTATTACAAACAGCAGGGCATCGCCACCGAAATCATGGGGGCGAGCTTTCGCAACATCGAGCAGATCGCCGCGCTCGCCGGGTGCGATCTGCTCACCATCGCGCCGCCGCTGCTCGACGCGCTGGCGGCCTCCACGCTGCCGGTGCCGCGGCAGCTCGATCCGGCGCACCCCGGCGCGGTCGAGGACACGCTGCCGCCGCAGATCGGCGAAGCCGAATTCCGCGCTGCGCTGCACGCCGACCGCATGGCCAGCGACAAGCTGGCCGAGGGCGTGCGGCTGTTTGCCGCCGATACCGACGCGCTGCTCGACCTGCTGCGCTGAAGCCTTCCTGCCCCGCCATGCCACCGCGTCTGTACGTGGAGCCGCCGTTGCGCGCCGGCTGGTGCACCCTGCCGCCGGCGGCGGCGCGTCACGTCCAGGTGCTGCGGCTGCGCCCCGGCGCCGAGCTGGTGGTGTTCGACGGCAGTGGCGGCGAGTGGTGGGCGCGGCTGCACGCGGCGCAGCAGGTGGAGCTGATCGAGCATCGCGCGGTCGAACGCGAAGCCGCGCAACACGTCGTGCTGGCCGTGGGCATGCCGGCCAACGAGCGCATGGACTGGCTGGTGGAAAAAGCCACCGAACTCGGCGCGGCGGCCATCCAGCCGCTCATCACCCAGCGCAGCGTGCTGCGGCTCAGCGGCGAGCGCGCGCACAGGCGGCTGGAGCACTGGCGCGGCATTGCCATCGCCGCCAGCGAACAATGCGGGCGCAACACGCTGATCGACATCGCTGCGGTGCGCCATCTCGGCGAGTGGCTGCGCGACCCCCCGCCGCAGACGCTGCGCTACCTGCTCAGCCCGCAGGCGGACGCGGCGCAGGCCCTGTCTGCGGTGTCGCCAGGGCAGCGCGTGTGCGTGCTCTCCGGCCCGGAAGGCGGGCTCGACGCCGCGGAGGAGGCGCTGGCGCGGGCCGCTGGTTTTGCCGCCGTCTCGCTCGGCCCGCGCGTGCTGCGCGCCGAAACCGCGCCGCTGGCGGCGCTGATGCAACTCACCGCGCCGCGCCCGGCGGGCTGACGTTCAATCCTGCGGCGTGCTGCCGTCTGCCGCGGCGTCCTCTGCCGGGGCGGCCACCGGGGAGTCGATCGGCAGCGGCTGCAACGCGCCAAAGTTTTCCGCCAGGAACGACTCGCCGTGTTCGAGCACGAAATAGCGGAAGGTCTCCGCCGCGGGCGACAGCAGCTTGGCCAGGCTGTTGACCACGTACCAGCGGCGCACCAGCGGCAGGCCCTCCACCGGCGCCACTTCCAGCAGGCCGCTCTGCAGTTCCAGACCGATGGTGTGCAGCGACAGAAAGCTCACTCCCATGCCGGCCATCACCGCCTGTTTGATGGTTTCGTTGCTGTCCATCTCGGTCACGGTCGGCAGGTCGAGCTGGTACTGGCGCTGGTATTCCTCGAACGCCGCGCGCGTACCCGAGCCGGGTTCGCGGATGATGAAGCCGAACCGTCCGAGCGCCTCCGCCGGCATGACCTCGCCGGCCAGCAGCGGGTGGCCCGGCGGGACGATCACGCCCAGCGGGTGCGCGGCGAACGGCTCGGCGCGGGTGGCCATGTCGCGCGGCGGCCGCCCCATGATGGCCAGATCGACCTCGCTGTTTTGCAATTGCGTCACCAGCTGTTCGCGGTTGCCCACCGACAGCCGGACTTCCACATGCGGGTAATCCTGGCGGAATTTGGCCAGCAGCCGCGGCACGAAATACTTCGCCGTGCTCACCATGCCGACCGTCAGCCGTCCGGCCTCGATGCCGCGGAACCGTGCCAGCGCGTCGTCGGCGTCCTTCAGGGTGGCGAGGATTTTGCGCACGTACACCAGCAGGTACTCGCCGGTGACCGTCAGGCTGACGGTTTTGCCCTGGCGCTCGAACAGCGGCAGCCCGATCTGGGTTTCCAGTTCGCGGATCTGCATCGACACGGCCGGCGGCGTGAGGTGCAGTTCGCGCGCGGCTTTGCCAAAATTGAGGTGGCGCGCGGCGGAGCTGAACACCCGGAGCTGGCGCAAGGTGACGTTCTTCATCAGCAAAGATTAACCATGTATCAATAAAAAATGAATTTACCTTAATTCAAGGCCGGACTTATATTCGCCTGCAATGGTCGTTCGTGTCTGCGCCGCAGCGCAGTGCGACTTCCACCCGTTTGTGAACGGGCTCCGAAGTTCGCTTCAGGAGCTTTTACCGCAGCCGATGAAGTCTGTTCATGCGAGTCTCCGTTTTGGGGCTGCGGGCTTTTTCAAACGACTTGGCGTGCCCTGTCCAGGTTGTTTCAAAAAGTCATCCGGGCCTCGCGCCAACGGCTTTGCTTGCCTCGACCGGCAGGCGCTGGCCGTTGACCGAGGCCGTTCACCATTGGGAGTCACAGCATGCAGTCCGGCCGTACCACCGTCTCGAAATTCCTCATTGAACAACTGCATGGCACGGACGATCAGGCCGATCTGGCCGCGTTGCTGGTGGACGTGACCGCGGCGGTCAAGGCGATTTCGGCGATGACGTCCAAGGGGGCGCTCGGCGGCTATCTCGGCGCGCTCGACTCGCAGAACGTGCAGGGCGAAACGCAGAAAAAACTCGACGTGCTGTCCAACGACGCCATGATCCAGGCGTGCGAGTGGGGCGGTCTGGTCGCCGGCATGGCCTCCGAGGAAATGGACGACCCCTACACCCTGCCCAAGGAGTTCGAGCGCGGCCCGTACCTGCTCATTTTCGATCCGCTCGACGGGTCGAGCAACACCGACGTCAACGTCTCGGTCGGCACCATTTTTTCCGTGCTGCGTCACACCCGCATCGGCGACCCGACGGTACAGGACTACCTGCAGCCGGGCACCCGGCAGGTGGCTGCCGGCTATGCCATCTACGGCCCGGCGACCATGCTGGTGCTCACCGTCGGCAAGGGCACGCACGGCTTCACCCTCGACCGTGAAATCGGCAATTTCATTCTCACCCATCCCAATCTGCAGATCCCGGCCGACACCAGCGAATTCGCCATCAACACCAGCAACGAGCGCTTCTGGGAGCCGCCGGTGCAGCGGTACGTCGCCGAATGCAAGGCTGGCAAGACCGGCCCGCGCGGACGCGACTTCAACACCCGCTGGATCGCCTCGATGGTCGCCGACGTGCACCGCATCCTGATGCGTGGGGGCATTTTCATGTACCCCAAAGACACCAAGGATCCGAGCAAACCCGGCCGGCTGCGTCTGATGTACGAGGCCAACCCGATCGGCATGATCGTCGAGCAGGCCGGCGGCGCCGCCTCCACCGGCCGCGGACGCATTCTCGAAGTGCAGCCCACCTCGCTGCACCAGCGCGTGCCGGTGATGCTCGGTTCGAAAAACGAGATCGAGCGGCTGGAGCGCTATCACGCCGAGTACGATCGGGGTGAAGACAAGGTTTTCGATTCGCCGCTGTTCAAAGAGCGTTCGCTCTACCGCGACGAAGCGCGCGGCTGAAGCGCGTCACAGCGCCGGCGCGTCGCCGCGTGGCGCGCGCCCCGGCCCCCGCGCCACGCCGGATCGATCCGCAACGGCCCGCTGCAGTGCGGGCGCTGCCAGACTGGTTTTGTCATTGCAAGAGAGGCTCGCACCATGTCCGTCAAACATCCCATCATCGCCATCACCGGTTCTTCAGGCGCAGGCACCACCACGGTGATGCGCAGCTTCCAGCACATCTTCCGCCGCGAAAACCTCAAGGCGCAGATCGTCGAAGGCGACTCGTTCCACAAATACAACCGCGTGCAAATGCGCGAGGAGATGAAAAAGCAGGAGGCTGCGGGCAACCGCCACTTCAGCCACTTCGGCCCCGACGCCAACCTGCTCGACGAGCTGGAAAACGTGTTCAAGACCTACGGCGAGACCGGCGGCGGCAAGGTGCGCAAATACATCCACGATGCCGGTGAGGCCGCGGAATTCGGCGTCGAGCCGGGCAACTTCACCGACTGGAAGGACATCGAGCCGGGTTCCGACCTGATGTTCTACGAGGGGCTGCACGGCGGCTACGCCGACGACAAGATCAACGTCGCCAAACACGTCGACCTGCTCGTCGGCGTCGTGCCCATCATCAACCTGGAGTGGATCCAGAAGCTGCACCGCGACCAGATCCAGCGCGGCTATTCGCAGGAAGCGGTGATGGACACCATCCTGCGCCGCATGCCCGATTACGTGCACCACATCACCCCGCAGTTCTCGCGTACCCACGTCAACTTCCAGCGCGTGCCCACGGTGGACACCTCCAACCCGTTCATCGCCAAGGACATCCCCAGCCTGGACGAGAGCATGGTGGTCATCCGCTTCGCCAACCCCAAGGGCATCGATTTCCCCTACCTGCTGTCGATGCTGCACGATTCCTGGATGAGCCGGCCCAACACCCTGGTGGTGCCCGGCGGCAAGATGGGGCTGGCGATGCAGCTGATTTTCACCCCCATGATCCTGCGCCTGATGGACCTCAAGCGCCGCGCCGGTTAAGCCTCGGAGACGTCCCATGACCACCTTGCAACTCGACACCCAACAACGCCGCCGTCTGGCCAACGCCATCCGCTTTCTCGCCATCGACGGCGTCGAGGCGGCCAAGAGCGGCCATCCCGGCGCGCCCATGGGCATGGCCGACATCGCCGAAGTGCTGTGGCGCAACCATCTGCACCACAACCCGGCCAACCCGCACTGGGCCAACCGCGACCGCTTCGTGCTGTCCAACGGTCACGGCTCGATGCTGATCTACGCCCTGCTGCACCTGACCGGCTACGACCTGCCGATCGACGAGCTCAAGCGCTTCCGCCAGCTGCACAGCAAAACCCCGGGCCACCCCGAGGTCGGCTACACCCCGGGGGTGGAGACCACCACCGGCCCGCTCGGCCAGGGCATCGCCAACGCCGTGGGCATGGCGCTGGCGGAAAAAGTGCTCGCCGCCGAGTTCAACCGTCCCGGCCACACCATCGTCGATCACCGCACCTACGTGTTCCTCGGCGACGGCTGCTTGATGGAAGGCATCAGCCACGAGGCCTGCTCGCTGGCCGGCACCCTCAAGCTGAACAAGCTGATCGCCTACTACGACGACAACGGCATCTCCATCGACGGCCACGTCGAGCACTGGTTCTCCGACGACACCGCGCTGCGCTTCCAGGCTTATGGCTGGAACGTCATCGGCCCGATCGACGGCCATGACGCAGCCGCCGTGGAAAAGGCCACCGCCGAGGCCAAGATGAGCGACAAACCCACGCTCATCATCTGCCGCACCACCATCGGCTGGGGCTCGCCGAACAAGGCCGGCACGCACGACGTGCACGGCGCCGCGCTGGGCGCGGCCGAAGCCGAGGCCACGCGCCGCGTGCTCGGCTGGGACTACGGCCCGTTCGAAATCCCCGCCGACGTCTACCAGGCCTGGGATGCGCGTCACCACGGCGCCAAGCTCGAAGCCGACTGGAACGCGCGCTTTGCCGCCTACGAAGCCGCCCACCCCGAACTGGCGGCCGAATTCAAACGCCGCATGGCGGGCGACCTGCCCGCCAACTGGGGGCAGACGGTGCAGGCGCTGTACGCCAAGGCGCGCGGCGTCACCGCGCCGACGGCCACGCGCAAATCGTCGCAGATCGCGCTGGAAACCCTGGTGCCCGCGCTGCCGGGGCTGTTCGGCGGCTCGGCCGACCTCACCGGCTCGAACCTCACCGCGGTGAAAGACTCGCACTCGTTCGAGAAGGCCGCGCCGGGTACCGCGTTCAACTACCTGTCGTATGGCGTGCGCGAGTTCGGCATGGTGGCGATGATGAACGGCATGGCGCTGCACGGCGGCTTCCTGCCGTATGGCGGCACCTTCCTCATGTTCTCCGACTACTCGCGCAACGGCGTGCGCATGAGCGCGCTGATGAAGCAGCGCGTGATCCACGTGTTCTCGCACGACTCCATCGGCCTGGGCGAGGACGGCCCGACGCACCAGCCCGTGGAGCAGACCCCCAGCCTGCGGCTGATCCCCAATCTGGACGTCTGGCGCCCGGCCGACGTGCTCGAAACCGCCGTGGCGTGGAAGCACGCCATCGAGCGCAAGCACGGCCCGAGCGCGCTGCTGCTGTCGCGGCAGAACGTGGCGTCCACGCCGCACCCCGAAGACGCCGAGCGGCTGATTTCCCGTGGCGGCTACGTGCTGTCGGAGGCGCAGGGCGGCAAACCGCAGATCGTGCTCATCGCCACCGGCTCGGAAGTCGAAATCGCGCTCAAAGCGCAGACCCTGCTGGCCGAGCAGGGCATTGCCGCGCGCGTGGTGTCGATGCCGTGCACCAACGCCTTTGACCGTCAGGACGCGGCCTACCGCAGCGAGGTGCTGCCCGCAGGCGTGCCGCGGGTGGCGATCGAGGCGGCGCATCCCGATTTCTGGCGCAAATACGTCGGCCTCGACGGCGGCGTGGTCGGCATCAGCACGTTCGGCGAGTCCGCCCCGGCGCCGCAGCTCTACCAGCACTTCAAAATCACCGCGGAACACACTGTGGCGGTGGCCAAGTCCGTGCTGCAGCCAGCGGCCTGACGCGCCCAGCCGGAGCCCGCCATGTTCGACCTGGTGATGTTCGACCTCGACGGCACGCTGGTGGAAACCGCGCCGGAAATCGCCGACGCCGTCAACGACCTGCTGCGTGACCAGCAGTTGCCCGAGGTGTCCGAACATCTCATTCGCGCCTGGATCGGTCACGGCACGCGCGAGCTGCTGCTGCACGCCTACGCGCATGCCACCGGGCTCGAAGAGGACACGGTGCGCCGCACCGGCACGCTCGACATCCTGATGCCGCGGTTTGCCGAGTTCTACGCCCAGCGCACCGGGCAGCGCAGCCGGCTGTACCCGGGGGTGTCCGACACCCTCAAGGCGCTGCGCGCCGCGCAGGTGCGTGTGGCCGTGGTGACGAACAAAGAGCAGCGTTTCGCCACCACGGTGCTGATGGTGCATGGCATCCGTCACTACGTCGACATGATGGTCGCCGGCGACACGCTGGCGGCGAAAAAGCCCGATCCGCTGCCGGTGCACTACTGCCTGGAGGCGTTCAAAGTACCGCCGCAGCGCGCGCTGTTCGTCGGCGACTCGGAAATCGACGTCGCCACGGCGCGCGCCGCAGGCGTGCCGATCTGGGCTGTGCCCTACGGATACAACCACGGCAAGCCGATCGCCCTGGCCGCACCCGACCGCATCATTCCCACCGTCGCCGCAGTCGCCGAGGCGGTGCAGGCGCCTGCCCTGCACCCGGCGGACTGACCGCCCGCGCAGAACACACTTCCACAGCTTTCATTTCCGTTGTCCACTTTGTTCAGGAGATTCCCATGACGATTCGAGTTGCCATCAATGGCTTTGGCCGCATTGGCCGGATGGTGTTCCGCGCGCTGGCCCAGGAAGCCGAGTTCAAAGACATGGAAGTCGTTGCCATCAACGACCTGCTCGAACCCGACTACCTCGCCTACATGCTGCAGTACGACTCGGTGCACGGCCGCTTCGACGGCAGCATCGCCGTCGAGGGCAACCATCTGGTGGTCAACGGCAAAAAGATTCGCCTGACCGCCGAGCGCGACCCGGCCAACCTGAAGTGGGGCGAAGTGAACGCCGACGTGGTGGTCGAAGCCACCGGCTTTTTCCTCACCCTCGACACCTGCCAGAAGCACATCGACGCCGGCGCGAAGAAAGTGGTGCAGTCCGCCCCATCCAAGGACGACACGCCGATGTTCGTCTACGGCGTCAACCACGCCAAGTACGCCGGCGAGAAAATCGTCTCCGCCGCGTCGTGCACGACCAACTGCCTGGCCCCGGTGGCCAAGGTGCTGCACGACAGCTTCGGCATCAAGCGCGGGCTGATGAGCACGGTGCACGCCGCCACCGCGACGCAGAAGACCGTGGACGGCCCGTCGAGCAAGGACTGGCGCGGCGGCCGGGGCATCCTGGACAACATCATTCCCTCCAGCACCGGCGCGGCCAAGGCCGTCGGCAAGGTCATTCCCGAGCTGAACAAAAAGCTCACCGGCATGGCCTTCCGCGTACCCACACCCGATGTGTCGGTGGTCGACCTGACTGTCGAGCTCGAAAAGCCCGCCAGCTACGAGGACATCTGCAAGGCGATGAAGGCCGCCTCCGAAGGCGCGCTCAAGGGCGTGCTCGGCTACACCGAGGACAAGGTCGTCTCGACCGACTACCGCGGCTGCTCGATGCCGTCGATTTTCGACGCCGAGGCCGGCATCGCGCTGGACCCGACCTTCGTCAAGGTCGTCTCCTGGTACGACAACGAGTACGGCTACACCTGCAACATGATGCGCTTCGTCAAGCACGTCGCCACCCACTGATGCCGGGCGTGCGGCTGGCGTGCGCACGCCAGCCGCCGCGGCAGAACCGAGGAGAAAACAGATGCAGATCCTGACCTTCGAAGAGGTGTGCAAGCGCGGTTTTGCGCAGGACAAGCGGGTGTTCATCCGCGCCGACCTGAACGTGCCGCTGAACGACAAGGGCGAAATCACCGAAGACACCCGGGTGCGTGCGTCGGTGCCCGCGGTGAAAATGGCGCTGGACGCCGGCGCCGCGGTGATGATCACCTCGCACCTGGGCCGCCCGACCGAGGGCGAATTCAAGCCCGAGGACTCGCTCGCCCCGGTGGGCAAGCGCCTGTCCGAGCTGCTGGGCGTGCCGGTGCGGCTGGTGCAGAACTGGGTGGACGGCGGCTTCGACGTGCGTCCCGGTGACGTCGTGCTGCTGGAAAACTGCCGCCTGAACAAAGGCGAGAAAAAGAACGACGACGCGCTGGCGCAGAAATACGCCAAGCTGTGCGACATCTACGTCAACGACGCCTTCGGCACCGCGCACCGCGCCGAGGCCAGCACCCACGGCATCGCCAAATACGCGCCGATCGCCTGCGCCGGGCCGCTGCTCGCCGCGGAGATCGACGCCATCAACCGCGCGCTGGAAAAACCGGCGCGGCCGCTGCTGGCCATCGTCGCCGGCTCCAAGGTGTCGACCAAGCTCACCATCCTGCAAAGCCTGGCCGACAAGGTCGACGGCCTGATCGTCGGCGGCGGCATCGCCAACACCTTCATGCTCGCCGCCGGCCTGCCGATCGGCAAGAGCCTGGCCGAGCCCGATCTGGTGGAAGAAGCGAAAAAGGTGATGGACAAGATGAAGGCGCGCGGCGCCGAAGTGCCGATTCCGGTGGACGTGGTCGTCGCCGACCGCTTCGCCGCCGACGCCAAGGCCACGGTGAAGGACGCCAAGGACGTCGGCGCCGACGACATGATCCTGGACATCGGCCCGAAGACCGCACAGATGCTGGCCGACAGGCTCAAGACCGCCGGCACCATCGTCTGGAACGGCCCGGTCGGGGTGTTCGAGTTCGACGCCTTCGCCAACGGCACCAGGACGCTGGCCATGGCGATCGCCGACAGCAAGGGCTTTTCCATCGCTGGCGGCGGCGATACGCTGGCGGCGATTGCCAAATACGGCATCGCCGACCGCATCGGCTACATCTCCACCGGCGGTGGCGCCTTCCTCGAAGTGCTCGAAGGCAAGCTGCTGCCCGCCTTCGAGATCCTGCAGCAGCGCGCCAAACTGCCGCTGTCCTGACCTGCCCCGATCTGCCCCTTTCCCATTCTGTAGAGGAGACCATCATGGCCCTGATTTCCCTGCGTCAACTGCTCGACCACGCTGCCGAGTATTCCTACGGCGTGCCGGCGTTCAACGTCAACAATCTGGAGCAGATGCGCGCCATCATGGAAGCGGCTGCCGAAACCGACTCGCCGGTCATCGTCCAGGCCTCCGCCGGTGCGCGCAAGTACGCCGGCGCGCCCTTCCTGCGCCACCTCATCCTCGCCGCGATCGAGGAGTTCCCCGACATCCCGGTGTGCATGCATCAGGATCACGGCACCAGCCCGGCGGTGTGCCAGCGCTCGATCCAGCTCGGTTTCAGCTCGGTGATGATGGACGGCTCGCTCGGCACCGACGGCAAGACCCCCACCACCTATGAATACAACGTCGACGTCACCCGCCGGGTGGTCGAAATGGCGCACGCCTGCGGCGTGTCGGTCGAAGGCGAGCTCGGCTGCCTGGGGTCGCTGGAAACCGGCATGGCCGGTGAGGAAGACGGCATCGGCGCCGAAGGCAAGCTCGATCATTCCAAGCTGCTGACCGACCCCGACGAAGCCGCCGACTTCGTCAAGAAGACCCACGTCGATGCGCTGGCCATCGCCATTGGCACCAGCCACGGCGCGTACAAGTTCACCCGCCCGCCGACCGGTGACATCCTCGCCATCGACCGCATCAAGGAAATCCACAAGCGGATTCCCTCGGTGCACCTGGTGATGCACGGGTCGTCGAGCGTGCCGCAGGAGTGGCTGAAGATCATCAACGAATACGGCGGCGACATGGGCGAGACCTACGGCGTGCCGGTCGAGGAAATCGTCGAAGGCATCAAGCACGGGGTGCGCAAGGTCAACATCGACACCGACCTGCGCATGGCCTCCACCGGTGCGACGCGCAAATTCCTTGCCGAAAACCCCAAGGAATTCGACCCGCGCAAATTCCTCGCCGCCTCGACCAAGGCGATGAAGGAGATCTGCAAGGCGCGCTACGAAGCCTTCGGCACCGCAGGCAAGGCCAGCAAGATCAAGCCGATCAGCCTGGAAGAGATGTACAAGCGCTACGAAAAAGGCGCGCTCGATCCCAAGGTCAACTGATCGCCGGTATCAAGCCGCGTCGAGTCTGGCGCGGTGCAATGGCTTTCAACCCCGGCTGCGCGCCGGGGTTGTCGTCTGCGCCGGCCTTCCCTTCAACCCCTGAATCGGAGAAACCGCATGGCTGCCACCGCCGATCCCCTGCAACGCGGCTTTGCCGCCCCTGATTTTTCCCTGCCCGGCATCGACGGGCGCACCTACACCCTGGCCGACGTGCGCGGCCCCAAGGGGCTGCTGGTGATGTTCATCTGCAACCACTGCCCCTACGTGCAGGCCGTGGCCGACCGCATCAAGCGCGACACCGAAGAGCTGCGCGCGCTGGGCATCGGCGCGGTGGCGATCAACAGCAACGACACCGTCGCCTACCCCGAAGATTCGTTCGACAACATGAAGGTGTTTGCCGCCAAGCACGGCTTCGCCTTCCCGTACCTGTTCGACGAGTCGCAGGCCGTGGCGCGGGCGTATGGCGCGGTGTGTACCCCGGACTTTTTCGGCTTCAACGCCGACCTCAAGCTCGAATACCGCGGCCAGCTCGACGCCTCGCGCAAACAGGCCGCGCCGCCCGATACCCGGCGTGACCTGTTCGAGGCGATGAAACAGATCGCTGCCACCGGCGTCGGCCCCGCGGAGCAATACCCCAGCATCGGCTGCTCGATCAAGTGGAAGGACGCGGCATGAGCGCGGCACGCGGGGAACTGCGCGCGCTGATTTTCGACGTCGACGGCACACTGGCCGAGACCGAGCGCGACGGCCATCGCATCGCCTTCAACCAGGCGTTTGCCGACGCCGGGCTGGACTGGCACTGGGACGTGCCCACCTACGGCCGGCTGCTGGCGATCACCGGCGGCAAGGAGCGCATGCTGCATTACTGGCAGGAGATCGACCCGCAGGCCGCCGCCGCGCCGGGTGCGGATGCGCTCATCGCCGAGCTGCACCGGCGCAAAACCGCGCATTACGTGCGGCTGGTGGCCGAGGGAGGCATCGCGCTGCGGCCGGGAGTGCGCAGGCTGCTGGAGCAGGCGCGTGGCGCCGGGCTGCGTCTGGCCATCGCCACCACGACCACGCCGGACAATGTGCAGGCGCTGCTGCAGGCCACTCTCGGGCCGGGTGGCATGGAGTGGTTCGAAGTCGTCGGCGCCGGTGACGCCGTGCCGCGCAAAAAGCCCGACCCCGGCATCTACACCTGGGTGCTGGACCGTCTGGGTCTGGCCGCCGGGCACTGCCTGGCGTTCGAGGATTCGACCAATGGCCTGCGCGCCGCGCACGGCGCCGGGCTGCGCACCGTGGTGACCACCGGCACGTACACCCGCGACGAAGACTTTACCGGCGCGCTGGCCTGGCTCGACGGCCTGGGCGACGCGACGCAGGCCGCCAGCGGACTGGTGCGCGGCCAGCCGTGGCAGGGCGTGGTCGGCCTGGACGAATTGCGCCAGTGGGCTGGCTGAGCCACGCGCGGGCGATGGCGGGCGCGTTCACACAGTCTCAGCCGACCACGCTCAGCGACATCGGCGGCAGCACGATGCCCTGCGCGTCCGCAGCGTCGAGTGCACGCTGCAGATGGCTAATGCGCCGCGAGGCACCCGGCTGCAGGGTGTATTGATCCAGCCGCGCGGCGTTGCCGATCCAACTGCCCAGCCGCACGCGCACCGGCTGTGTGCCGCGGTTGACGACCAGCACCCGGCTGCCCGTCAAGCCGATGAAACTGACGCCGGACACTGCCGGCGCGCCGGCCTGGGTCGAGGCGCTGCCGGGCAGCACCGGGGCGCCGGGAAAATCGAGTTTGACCAGATTGCTCGCCTCGGCTGTGGCCCGCCGCCACGCCGCGGCCAGCGGCGCGCCTGCCGGGCACAGCATGGTCGCGGGCAGGGTGGCCTGCGCTGCCGGTACCGCGGCTTGATCCAGGGCGTCGAGCAGCGCCGCAGTGGCGTCGAGCTGTGCCCGCCACGTTGCAGAGGTGGCGCGGTGCGTGTCGCAGCGGGGTTGCAGCGAGTCCAGCAGCGGCGCAGGCAGGATGCGCATGACGTCGTCGGGGCCGGCGGTCAGCGTGGGCAGCGGCGGCTGGGCGAAGGCGGTGGCGTGGCCGGCAGCCACGGCGAGGAGAAGCGAGGCAACGGCGCGCCAGCGGCGCGCGACAAAACGTCGGTCAGCAGTCATGGCAGGTGGAAGGTCAAAACGGAACACGTCGCACGGCAGGGCGTGCAGGAAGAGGCAGCGCTGGCCGCCCGGCTTCTGAGCGGCAAACGCGGCGAGAGTTCAGAGTGCGGCGTGCAGCACGAGGCGACGGCCCTGCCGCGCAGCCGGCGGCGTTGGCCAGAGCGCGTCGAGCATCGACAGCGCCAGCACGTGCAGCGCCGCCCAGGGATCGTGCGGCAGCGTGGCAGGGCGCAGCCCTTTGACCGCCAGATCGCACTGCGCCGCCAGCTGCAGCAAATGCTCCAGCGCCGGCGCGCGCAGCCGCGGCAGGGCGCGTTCGAGCAGCTTTTCTTTCACCCCCCAGACGCGGTTGGCGCGCAGCAGCGCGGGCAGCGCCTGCCCGGCGTCCAGACCGTGACGAATGCGCAGCCAGGCGCGCACATCGTCGGTCAGCGTCCAGTGCACCAGCACCGGGGCGACGCCCTCGGCCTGCAGCCCGGCGAGCATGCGTTGCAGCCGCGGCACGTCGCCGCCGAGCACGGCCTCGCCGAGTTTGAACACGCTGTAGCGCGCGACGTTGAGCACGGCCTGTTCGACCTGCTGCATGTCCAGCTCTCCCGGCGGGCAGAGCAGCGCGAGCTTTTCGATTTCCTGGTGCGCGGCGAGCAGATTGCCCTCGACGCGGGCGAGCAGAAAATCGCTGAGCGCGCGGCCGGCATCGCCGGCTGGCAGCTTCAGCCCGTGGCGCTGCAGCCGGGCGGCGATCCAGCGCGGCAGCTGCGCCAGTTCGACGCTGTCCACGCGCACGGCCACGCCGTGCCGCTCCAGCGCGGCGAACCAGGCGGATTTTTGCGTCGCGGCGTCCAGTCGCGGCAGCACCACCACGGCCATGACGTCGGGCGAGAGATGCGCCGGCAGCTCGGCCAGCGCCTGCGCGCCGTCGCGTCCGGGCTTGCCGCCGGGGATGCGCAGTTCGATCAGCCGCCGTCCGCCGAACAGGCTGAGCTCACGGCTGCCGGTGAGCAGGCGGCCCCAGTCGAAACCGCGCTCGGCCATGTGGCTTTCGCGTTCGTCGAAACCCGCGCAGCGCGCTGCAGCGCGGATGGCATCGACGGCTTCGTTGACCAGGAGGATTTCGTCGCCGTGCACCACGTACAGCGCAGCGGGCGGGCCGGCGAGATGGGCGGCGAGCTGGTCGGCGGCGATTTGCATCAGCGCTCCCGGACCGCGGCGAGCTGGAACATCAGGCGGTCGATGAGTTCCTCGCGCATGCCGCGGTAGAGCAGATCGGATTCGTTCGCCTTGGCCAGCGTCGCGCTGGAGCTGTAGCTCAGATTGCTCGTCTGCGTCAGCTCGGTCGGGGCGATGAGGACCTTGCCCTGTGGGGTGGTGAGCGTAAAGCGCACCGTATCGCGCAACTGGTATTGCGCCACGGTGCCATCGGCGTTGTACGCCTGCGGCGTTTGCGTCTGCGTCTCGCCCAGCAGGGTGAACACGGCCTGCGCCGATTTGGCGTCGGTGGTCAGGCGGGTGGCCGTGGTCGCGGCAATCCGCCGCTTCAGCGCGATGACGAACGGCGAATTGTCCGGCCCCTGGATGTACAGCGTGGCAAACGCCAGATTGGTCGAGCCGCGTAGCTGAAAACCGCAGCCGCCCAGCGCTGCGGCGGGCAGCAGTGCCGCGGCGGCGCGCAGCAGCGCACGACGGGACGCAGACAGCACGGCGGGGCGCATGTCAGACCACCACGTTGACCAGCCGTCCGGGGACGACGACGACCTTTTTCGCCGCCCGGCCCTCGCCGAAACGCTGGAACGCCTCGCTGGCTAGCGCCGCGGCCTCGATGTCCTGCCGGCTCGCCGCCGCAGGCAGGCGTAGGGCGCCGCGCAGCTTGCCGTTGATCTGCAGCACGAGTTCGATTTCGTCCTGTGCCAGCGCGGCGGGATCGACCTCGGGCCAGCGGCAGTCGAGCAAATCTCCCCACTGCGCAGCGTAGCCCAGATCCTGCCACAGCACGTGCGCGATGTGTGGCGTGGCCGGGTAGAGCACGCGCAGCAAAATGCCCAGGCCTTCGCGCAGCGCGGCGGCCATGCCGGGCTGCGCCGGGTCGGCGGCTTCGAGGGTGTTGAGCAGTTTCATCGCGCCGGATACCACGGTGTTGTACTGCATGCGCGCGTAGTCGAAATTCACCTGCTGCAGCGTCTGGTGCAGTTCGCGCCGCAACCGGCGCGCGGCGTCGCCGGCGGCGGCGCCATCGTCGGGCGTGGCGTGCAGTTTGTACGCAAAGCTCCATACCCGGCGCAAAAAGCGGTGCGCGCCTTCGACCGCGGCGTCGTTCCACTCCAGCGTGGCTTCGGGCGGGGCGGCGAACATGGTGAACAGCCGCGCGGTGTCGGCGCCGAAGCGGTCGATCAGCTCCTGCGGGTCGACGCCGTTGTTCTTGCTCTTGCTCATGGTGCCGACGCCGCCGTAGTCCACCGGCGAACCGTCGGCTTTGAGTTTGGCGCCGACGATCTTGCCCTGCGCGTCGAAGACGTTCTCCACCTCGTGCGGCCAGAAGTATTCGATGCCGCCCTGCGGCGTCTTGCGCGAGTAGATGTGGTTGAGCACCATGCCCTGGGTGAGCAGGCGCTGGAACGGCTCGTCGACCTTGACCAGCCCGAGGTCGCGCATCACCTTGGTCCAGAACCGCGCGTATAGCAGGTGCAGGATGGCGTGCTCGATGCCGCCGATGTACTGATCCATCGGCATCCAGTAGTCGGTGCGGGCGTCGACCATGGCCTGCGCGTTGTCGGCGCAGGTGTAGCGCAGGAAGTACCAGCTCGAATCGACGAAGGTGTCCATGGTGTCGGTTTCGCGCCGCGCCGGTTTACCGCACTTCGGGCAGGGCACGTTGACGAACTCGGCACACTTGGCCAGCGGGTTGCCGCTGCCGTCGGGAATCAGGTTTTCCGGCAGCAGCACCGGCAAGTCTTTTTCCGGCACGGGCACTGCGCCGCAGTCTTCGCAGTGGATGATGGGAATCGGCGTGCCCCAGTAGCGCTGCCGGGAGATGCCCCAGTCGCGCAGCCGCCAGGTGGTGCGCTTTTCGCCCAGGCCTTTTTCGGCCAGCAGCGCCGCGACCTTGTCCACCGCGGCGCGGTAGTCCAGCCCGTCGAGCACGCCCGAGTGCACGCAGCGCCCGCGCTGCTTGTCGCCATACCAATCGGCCCAGGCCTCGGTGGAAAACGTCTCGCCCTCGACGGCAACGACCTGTTTGATCGGCAAGCCGTATTTTTTGGCGAAGGCAAAATCGCGCTCGTCATGCGCCGGCACGCCCATGACCGCGCCGTCGCCGTAACTCATCAGCACGTAGTTGCCGACCCACACCGGCACCGCTTCGCCGGTCAGCGGATGCGTCACCGAAAGCCCGGTGGGCATGCCCTCTTTTTCTTTGAGCGCCAACTCGGCTTCAGTGGTGCCGCCGAGCTTGCACCGCTCGATGAACGCCGCGAGTTCGGCGTTGCCCGCCGCCGCATGCGCGGCCAGCGGATGCTCGGGGGCGACGGCGCAGAAGGTCACGCCCATGATGGTGTCGGCGCGGGTGGTGAAAACAAAGAGCCGCCCGTCTTGGATTAGCCGTCCGTCGTCGCCGCGGATGGCGTGCGGGAAGGCAAAGCGCACCCCCTCGCTTTTGCCGATCCAGTTTTCCTGCATCAGCCGCACCCGCTCGGGCCAGCCGGAGAGAAAGTTCTTGTCCGCCGGGTCGGCTACCGCGGCGAGCAGCTCCTCGGCGTAGTCGGTGATCTTGAGGTAGTAGCCGGGAATCTCGCGCTTTTCCACCAGCGCGCCGCTGCGCCAGCCGCGGCCGTCGATCACCTGCTCGTTGGCCAGCACGGTCTGGTCGACCGGGTCCCAGTTGACCACCTGGGTGCGGCGCTCGGCGATGCCTTTGTCCAGCATCTTCAGGAACAGCCACTGGTTCCACTTGTAGTAGTCGGGCGAGCAGGTGGCGATTTCGCGGCTCCAGTCGATCGCCAAGCCCATCGCCTGCATCTGCTTTTTCATGTAGGCGATGTTGTCGTAAGTCCACTTCGCCGGCGGCACCTTGTTTTTCATCGCCGCGTTTTCCGCCGGCAGGCCGAAGGCGTCCCAGCCCATCGGCATCAGCACGTTGTGCCCATTCATGCGCAAATAGCGCGCGAGCATGTCGTTGATGGTGTAGTTGCGCACATGGCCCATGTGCAGCTTGCCCGAGGGGTAGGGCAGCATCGAGCAGGCGTAGAACTTGGTGCCCGGCTTGTCCTCGCGCACGCGATAGGCGTCGGTGGCTTGCCAGTGGGCTTGCGCGGCGGCCTCGACCGCGCTGGCGTCGTACTTCTCGTTCATCTTCGGGTTTGCGGGTTGGAGCCGCGGCGTTCCCGGCAGGGCGCGGGCGGCGGCGACAGCCAGCATGTTAGGGCCTGTGCGCCCGGATGGACGTGGCAACCGCGCGCAGGCGCATGCCGTCGTGCGCTTGCGCTCGTGGCGGCGGCAGTCTCCAATAGAGGCCTTTGCAGCCTGCGGTTTTGCCATGAATGCTTCTCCTTCTGCCGGATTGCCGCGCATCGTCATCGTGGGCGGGGGCGCGGGCGGGCTGGAACTGGCCACCCGTCTGGGCGATACGCTGGGGCGGCAGCGCCGTGCCGACATCACCCTGATCGAGCGCGGGCGCAGCCATTTGTGGAAGCCGCTGCTGCACCAGGCGGCGGCAGGCACGCTGGGCATCGACGACAACGCGCTCAACTATCTGGCGCAATCGTCGTGGCATCACTTCAGCTACCGTCTCGGCGCAATGGACGGGCTGGACCGCGCACGCAAGGAGGTGTTGGTGGCGCCCACGCTGGACGAGGAAACCGGCCGCGAGATCGTGCCGCGGCGGCGCATCGGCTACGACATTCTGGTGATTGCCGTGGGCAGCCAGAACAACGATTTCGGCACTCCCGGCGCAGCCGAGTACGCCATCGCCCTGGACACGCCGGAAGACGCGCGGCGGTTTCACCGCCGTCTGGTCAACGCCTGTATCGCCGCCAACACCCAGACCACGCCGCTGCGCCCGGAGCAGCTCAAAGTCGTGGCCATCGGCGCCGGGGCTACCGGGGTCGAACTGGTCGCCGAGCTGCACAACTCCACCCGCGTGCTCGCGGCGTACGGCCTGGACCGCATCGACCCCGAGCGCGACGTACGCCTCAGTCTGGTCGAGGCGGCACCGCGCATCCTGCCGGCGCTGCCCGAGCGCTTGTCCGCAGCCGCCGCGGCCGAACTGGCCAAGCTCGGCGTGCAAATGCACACCGGCAAGCGCGTCACCGAGGTGACCGCCAGCGGGGTGCGCACCGCAGACGGCGACTTTCTTCCGGCCGAACTGGTGGTGTGGGCGGCGGGGGTGAAGGCGCCGGATTTCCTGCGAGATCTGGACGGTCTGGAAACCAACCGCATCAACCAGCTCGTCGTGCGTTCCACGCTGCAAACCACGCGCGACGACGCGATTTACGCCATCGGCGACTGCGCCGCCTGCCCGTGGGAGGGGCATGCGGGCAACGTGCCGCCGCGGGCGCAGGCCGCGCATCAGCAGGCCAGCTTTTTGCTGCGACAGATCCAGCGGCAGCTGCAGGGGCGACCACTGCGCGATTTCCGCTACCGCGACTTCGGCTCGCTGGTGTCGCTGGGCGAGCACAGCACCGTCGGCAATCTGATGGGCGGCCTGTCCAAAGGCAGTCTGTTCATCGAAGGGCACTTTGCCCGCTTCATTTACTGGCTGCTCTACCGGATGCACTTGCACGCGCTGCACGGCTTCTGGAAAACCGCGTTCCTCACGCTGGCGCGGCTGATTTCGCGCCCCATCGAACCGCGCATCAAGCTGCATTGACGCCGCGGTGATGCCGCGCCGGCGGCGGTGTGCACGCCTCAGGAACGTGTACCGAGCACGATGATCAACATGCCCAACAAGGCGACCGCCGATCCGGTCACGTCCCACATGCTGGGGCGGATACCTTCGACCAGCCACAGCCACAGCAGCGCCACGGCAACGTACACCCCGCCATACGCCGCGTACACCCGACCTGCCGCGCTGGGCTGCAGGGTCAGCAGCCAGACGAACAGCGCCAGGGCGGCAGCCGCGGGGACGAGAACCCAGACAGCGGCGCGCCCCTTGAGCCAGAGGTAGGGCAGGTAGCAGCCGGCGATTTCGGCCACGGCGGTGAGCACGAACAGCGCGGCGGTGGTCAGCAGCGACATGGTGCGGCTGGGGCGGGAGACGGCTCGCATGCCTGCGCCCCGGCAGGCAGCCAGGGCGCGTGGCGGCATGGTCGTTCAGCCGATTGCCTTGCGCAGCAGCTCGCCGACCTGCTGCGGGTTGGCGCGGCCGCCGGTGGCTTTCATCACCTGCCCGACCAGGGCGTTGAGCGCCTTGTCCTTGCCGGCGCGGAATTCCTCGACGTTTTTCGGGTTGGCCGCGAGCACCGCATCGACCGCCGCCTGCAGCGCCGCGGTGTCGCTCACCTGCGCCAGCCCGCGCGCGTCGATGATGCGCGCCACGTCGCCGCCGTGCTCCCCCGCCCACAGCGCGGCAAACACCTCCTTGGCGGTCTTGCTCGACAGCGTGCCGTCGTCGATCTTGCCGATCAGCGCGGCCAGCTGCGCCGGGCTGACCGGGCTTTGCGCGATGTCCGTCTCGGCGCGGTTGAGCGCTGCAGCGAGCTCGCCCATGATCCAGTTCGCCGCCGCCTTCGCCGGCGCGCCAGCAGCCAGGCAGGCCTCGAAATACGCCGCATGCGCGCGGCTTTGCGTCATCTGCGCCGCCGCTTCGCTGCTCAATCCTTGGTCGCGCACAAAACGCTCGGCCATCTGCGCCGGCAGCTCGGGCATGTCGGCGCGCACCTGTTCGATCCATCCGGCGGAAATCACCAGCGGCGGCAGGTCCGGGTCGGGGAAATAACGGTAGTCGTGCGCGTCCTCCTTGCTGCGCATCGCGCGGGTTTCGCCCTTGTCGGGGTCGAACAGTCGGGTTTCCTGTACCACCTCGCCGCCGTCTTCGATCAGCTCGATCTGCCGCCGCGCCTCGAACTCGATGGCTTTTTCCAAAAAGCGGAAGCTGTTGAGGTTTTTGATTTCGCAGCGCGTGCCCAGAGGCTGCCCGGGCCGGCGCACCGAGACATTGGCGTCGCAGCGGAACGACCCTTCCTGCAGATTGCCGTCGCAGATGCCCAGCCATACCACCAGCGCGTGCAGCGCACGGGCGTATTCCGCCGCTTCGCGCGCGCTGCGCATCACCGGCTCGGTGACGATTTCCAGCAGCGGCGTGCCGGCGCGGTTGAGGTCGATGCCGCTGGCCGGATTACCGGCGCGGTCGAACAGCCCGGCTTCGTGCAGCGACTTGCCTGCGTCCTCCTCCAGATGCGCGCGGGTGAGTTGCACCTGATGCGGCTTGCCGTCGAACAGAAAGTGCACCACCCCGCCTTCGATCACCGGAATTTCGTACTGACTGATCTGGTAGCCCTTGGGCAGGTCGGGGTAGAAGTAGTTTTTGCGCGCAAACACCGAACGCGGCGCGATGGTGGCGCCCAGCGCCAGACCGAGGCGAATGGCTTTTTCCACCGCGGCGCGGTTGGCCACCGGCAACACCCCGGGCAGCGCCAGATCGACCGCGCACGCCTGCGTATTGGGCGCGGCGCCGAACGCGGTGGACGCCGCGGAAAACATCTTGGACTGGGTGGAGAGCTGAACGTGGGTTTCCAGCCCGATGACCACTTCCCATTGCATCGGTGAACCTTTCAATTGGAGCGACGGAACGCGGCGAGCAGCAGCGCCGCGCCGATGAACAGTGTGCCGAAGCTGCGCTGCAGCCACAGCCGGTGCTGCGGCGAACGCAGCGCGCGCAGCACCCGCGCGGCCAGCAGGGTGTAGCCGTTCATCACCACGATGTCGGTGATGAACAGCGACAGCCCGCACAGCAGGTATTGCGGCAGCTGCGGCTTGCCCGGGTCGATGAACTGCGGCAGCACCGCGAGCATGAACACCAGCCCCTTGGGGTTGCTGGCGTTGATCAGAAAACCGCGCAGCACCAGCGCGCGTCGGGTCGGTGGCGGCTCGGGCGTGGCGGCGTCGGCGGCGAATTCCCCGGCCGGTGCGCGCCATTGCTGGATGCCCAGCCACAGCAGATACGCTACCCCCGCCCATTTGATGACGGCAAAGGCCGTTTCACTCGCCGCCAGCAGCGCCCCAAGCCCGGCGGCGACCACGCACAGAATCGCCGCAATGCCCAGTTGCAGCCCGACGATGTTCCACACCCCCAGCCGCCAGCCGTGGCGCATGCCCGCGGTCATGCTGGCAATCGCCCCGGCGCCGGGCGACAGGCTGATCAGCCAGCTCGCGGCAAAAAACGTCAGCCAGGTGTGCAGGCTCATGCGGCGGCCTTTCGCACACGCGAGGAGTTGAACGCCACCAAGCGGGGCCAGTCGATCGCGCCGTCGGCGGTGCAGAAATCGGCGATGAAACGGGCGCTGAAGCGGTTGATGACTTGCGCGTACTCGCGGTGGAACGCTTCGTTGCGCTCACGCGCTTGGTGACCCAGCGGCTCGATGATGTCTTGATACATCGCCGCGTCGCCCGAGATCAGTTCCCAGAACGCCTGTCCGCAGAGCTTTTGGTAGTCGCCTTTTTCCGGCTTGCCGTCGCGGCCGTAGCAGCAACCATTGACCGCGATCAGGTGCCGCCCCTGCCCATAGATGCGTCGCGCCTGCTTGAAGTGCTCGCGCATTTTTTTGATCTGACTGGAGTTACCCCAGTTCGGCCCGGATTTGATCGACACGAGATAGCGCACGCCGTCACGGTCAAATTCCAGGTCGATGCCTTCGCTGGTCGATTTGCGCCCACCGTACACCGCCGCGCAGACTTCGATGGCCACGCTTTCGAGAAAGTCGCCAAACAGCGTTTCCTCCTGCGACGACAAATGCGCATCGAGCAGCTGCCGCACGAGTTCCGGCGCGGATTCGACGTGCTTGGCTTTGAACAGATACGGGTTTTTGCGCTTGAGCACGGCGTCGAGCTTGAGCGACTGCAGGCTTTGCAGGCGCTTGTCGTGAAACTGCGGAATGTGCAGCTCGATGAACTGCAGCAGCCGCTGCTTAAGCCTCGGTTCCATAACGCGCTGCGTCTTCCATCAGCATCAGTTGTTTGCCCACAGCCGCCTCGGCCATGTCGCAATACTCACGCGACAGGTCGATGCCGATGCCGTTGCGCCCGAGTTCGCGCGCGGCCTTGAGCGTGGTGCCGGAACCGACGAAGGGGTCGAGCACGGTGTCGCCCGGGTCGGAAAACAGCTTGATGAACCATTCGGGCAGCGCCTGCGGGAACGCTGCGCTGTGGTTTTTGTTGCTGCACTCGGTCGCCAGATGCAGCACATTGGTCGGGTAGGCCATCGGCCGGTCCAGCCAGTTGGCAATGTTTTTGCCAAAGCCGCTGCCGACCTGCGAATCGAATCGCACCACGTCGTTTTTGCCCAGGCGCTTGAGCCGGGCGTCGGCCCAGTCTCCCATCGGCACCATCACCGCCTCCTGGTTCATCTTGAATCTGCGCTGCTTGGTGAAATGCAGGCAGCGCTCCCAGGCATCGCGGAAACGGTTGGGCCATTTGCCGGGGTAGCAGTTGCGCTTGTGCCAGATGTATTCCTCGGTCCACAGCCAGCCCTGCCGGCGCAGCGCCAGGATGAGTTCGAGCACATAGGTGTGGCGTTCGCCGTTTTCCGCCTTCTCCTTGATGTTGAGCACGAACGAACCGTCGTCTGCGAGCACACGGAAAAATTCCGCCGAGCGCGGCAGAAACCATTCGACATAGTGCTCTGGGGCGATGCCGCCGTAGGTGCTTTTGCGCCGGTCGGCGTAGGGCGGCGAGGTGACGATGAGGTTGACGCTGCCGGCGGCGAAGGTCTTGAGCACTTCGCCGCAGTCACCGTGCAGCACCTGGGAGGTCGTCATGGCGGAATGCAGGTTCACAGCGCCGGAACGCGGCGATGCCAGTCGGTGGCTTGCTGGAATTGGTGCGCGGCGTGCAGCAGCCGTGCCTCGGCGAAGTGCGGGCCGATGAGCTGCAGGCCGACCGGGCGGCGGGCGTGGTCGGCCTGGCCGAAGCCACAGGGCAGGCTCATTCCCGGCAAACCGGCCAGGCTGGCCGACAGGGTGTAGATGTCGGCCAGGTAGTTGGCCAGCGGGTCGGCCTTGTCGCCCAGATTCCAGGCCACGGTGGGCGATACCGGCCCGGCGATGAGATCGCATTGGCCGAAGGCGGCGCGGAAGTCGTCGGCGATCAGGCGGCGGATTTTCTGCGCCTGCAGGTAGTAGGCGTCGTAATAGCCGTGGCTGAGGACGTAGGTGCCGATCATGATGCGCCGCTTGACTTCCGCGCCGAAGCCCTCGGCGCGGCTTTTGCCGTACATCTCCGCCAGGTCGCGGTAGTGCGCGGCGCGGTGGCCGTAGCGCACGCCGTCGTAGCGCGACAGATTGCTCGACGCTTCCGCCGGGGCGATGATGTAGTAGGCGGGGATCGACAGCTCGGTGCGCGGCAGCGACACGTCCACCAGGGTCGCGCCCAGGCGCTCGAACTCGCGCAGCGCGTCGCGCACGGCGTTTCCGACTTCGGCGGCCAGGCCGTCGCCGAAATATTCGCGCGGCAGGCCGATGCGCAGCCCGGTCAGCGGCTTGGCCGCGCTGGCGCCGGGCAGCGGCGCATCGAGCGCGGCGACGAGGTCGGGCAGCGGGCGGTCGACGCTGGTGGCGTCACGCGGGTCGAAGCCGGCCATGTGCTGCAGCAGCAGCGCGCAGTCGTAAGCCGTCTGCGCGATCGGCCCGGCCTGGTCGAGGCTGGAGGCGAAGGCGATCATGCCGTAACGCGAGCACAGGCCGTAGGTCGGCTTGATGCCGGTGACGCCGCACATCGCCGCCGGCTGGCGGATCGACCC
>Ga0067045_1028313_pt1 | contig 36490 bp, 36 predicted proteins | sample TerdegcTABiofilm_FD_59184 | JGI IMG/M metagenome (GOLD analysis project Ga0067045, IMG submission 59184) | Combined Assembly of (Gp0054472, Gp0054536) Wastewater bioreactor microbial communities from Singapore -Terephthalate degrading...
CTTCTGTCTTATCATGATTATGTCCTTTCTTACCATCCTGTCTCCTCCTTGCTAAAAAGAGACAGTTTAGCAATTCTTATTAGGACATTTTCATTTTGGTATATTAGGACATTATCATGTTGGTGTTACATGATAAATAATCCTAAGTAGTGCAAGTCCTGTTGCAGGGTCTATTTCTCTTGTTGCCTCAACACCTTTTATTTCCAGTATAATGCCTTCCATTATTATGAAGGTCTCTGAAAATCCCCTGAGACAGCCTACTTTTACATTATCTTTCTTGCCAAAGGCACCATGAAAGTGCACCTTAGGTTCATTATCATGCCAGAATATAGTCCCCATGCCTAAAGCCTCATAGCTCTCATCCAGCCTTCTCCACACAGGCTCAGGCGGTAGTTCCTCCTTTTCAGGCCCTACCACAATATCTGCATTTTTAATACCTCCTAAAAGATAAAATATCCCTGCCCTTATATCTTCTCTTTTTGCAATATCTACAATATTATCGATTACTTGGTCGTCATGGTCAAACTCAACTACAAACACCCTGCCTATTTTTCCGGCCTTATACCTCATCCATCACCTTAATCCTTTTAAGGGAAACCATGAATATCATTTTTTAATTAGCTCCACATCCACCTCACCACCAAATGTATCTGCAAGCTCTTTATTTAATTTATTGGCATCCTCTTCTTTATCAAATTCAATAACAAGCTCCCTGTCATCAATGACCTTTAATCTACCGTATTTTTTCACTATATCTGTAACTTTCATGGGGTCTACGGTGACCCAGCCCTTCATCCTTTTTACCAGTTCTTCGCCGTTAAATGCCCTCTCTATGGTAAGGTCTACCTGTCTTCTTTTTGCCTGCCATCCCACCAATGCAGGCTGAACAACCATAGGTGTTACCGGGTCATGCATGGCCGCACACCTGAACCAAAGTTTTCCCCTTATCATAATATCTCCTCTCTTTTTAAAAAATCATCAAAGATACATTTTATCAATACATAAAGATATGGGCAAGGGAAAAATATATTGAAATCTTTGTTCACTATCGTAACTCACTCAATAAAAAATAAATTTAATTAAAGAGATTGACAAGTAAAATTTAACTGTATATAATGTTCACAATAGTGAAACATGTATAACGCACCTATCATAAAAAAGGCATTTGATGTATTAAGGCTTATGGTAGATGGTTATAAGCCTCTCGGTGTAACAGAGATATCAAAACGCCTTTCCATAAGCAAAAGCACTGTCTTTGGTATATTAAAGGCTTTGGAAGATGAAAACCTTATACTCAAAGACAATTCCAACAAAAAATATCTTATAGGCCCTGGTTTGTTCGAGCTTTCCAAAAAGGTCTTCAAGGGTGGTGAGCTTTCCAATGTAGCAAGACCTTTTCTTGAAAGGCTCGTCAAGGAAGTGGACGAGACAGTCTTTTTGTGCATAAGAGAGAATGATAAGATTGAAAACCTTGATGTCATAGAGGCGAGAAAGGCTGTAAAGATTACGTCTCCAGTGGGTATGAAAATGCCCATAACAGCATCTGTTCTCTGTAAGATATTTTTATCACCCATGGACAATAATGATATAAGGGATTTTCTCGCAAAAAAAGGCCTGCCCAAGTATACAGAAAACAGTATTACAGATATAGACAGGTTTATAGAAGAGATAGAAAAGACGAGAAAGTTAGGATACAGCCTTGACCTTGAGGAATATCTGAGGGGTGTCAGGGCACTGGCAACCCTTATTTATTACGGTGATAATACACCGGCAGGAGCCATATGCATAGTTGGTTTTACAAGTTCTATTAAAGATGATAAGCTTCCCATGATGATCCAGAACCTAAAGAACACTGCACAACTCATCAATGAGAGGCTCTTGCAACTGAATATCAGATAAGAGACCTAAAAGTATTATTTAAGTATTCAAGGATTAGAAAGATAGATGTGGTATAGAGCTACATTAAATATATTCTCCATATTCATCTTTATTGTCCTTGTATCATGCGCAAGTATTCCTCAAAATAGTGTGGAATATGACAAAGCCTCACAAAAGCATATAGACTGTGAGCCAATAGAAGATAAAGATCATAAAGAATTATCCATGTTAAGATGTTCCATAAGCTATGAACAGTTAAATTTTTTTTCTCTGCCTGGAACAAAATTAATAATGACTGCAGATTCAGGTGAAAGGATTGAATTATGGTGGACTATAGACTGGTTCCGAAGGGGGCATTTTTTCCCAAGATTGAGGTTTGCCCTTATGTATTTTAACCCTGAAGGCACAGAGGAACAACAAGGGGGTGTTCGTATAGGTGAATGTCGTTTTAGCAGGGGCTGCAATCATGGAATCTATATAGGACCTGACCTAAATAAGAATAAAATCCCTGATTATTTTACAACGATAGTATGGGATAATCTTGATTACGGTAATGATTCGGGAGTAGAAGGCTATTTGGATCACTATAGACACACATATAAACCCCGAGAGAATAAATATGAGGTCATAAGGTATCTCTATTTTTATCCTGAAAAGTGTATTCCACCTATTAGCCCAGGATATGATGTGTGCCGCATGAGTGATGAATGCAAACCACCTTATAAGGTTAAGGAGGAGAAGCTGATAGAATCCAGAAGCTTTTAGCTTTGACTTGATTTAGACAATATGATACAAATACATGCCATGGATATAAATATATTCAATACATTTACAGGCAAAAAAGAACCCTTTAAGCCTATTCACGATCATTCTATAGGTCTTTACGTATGCGGTGTAACTGTTTATGACCACTGTCATATAGGTCATGCAAGAAGCGCCATTGTCTTTGATGTAATAACAAGATACCTCATGGCAAAAGGTTATGATGTAACCTTTGTTAAGAATTTTACCGATATAGACGACAAGATCATAAAAAAATCCAGAGAAGAGGGTATCTCATGGAAGGAGGTGGCAGAGAAATATATAGCCTCTTTCTATGAAGACATGGGTGCACTAAATATCTTAAGACCTACCCATGAACCCAGGGCAACAGAACATATAGATGATATGATACAACTTATCGAAACCCTTCTGAAAAAAGGTCATGCCTATATTACAGAAGGGGATGTGTATTTTAGCGTAGAGAGCTATAAAAACTACGGTGAATTATCAAAGAGATCCTTGGATGAGATGATGGCAGGTGCAAGGGTAGATATCAATGAAAAGAAAAAGAACCCCCTTGATTTTGCCCTGTGGAAATCATCTAAAGAGGGTGAGCCATGGTGGGATGCACCCTTTGGGAGAGGGAGGCCCGGATGGCATATAGAATGCTCTGTCATGAGTGCAAAATATTTAGATAATCCCTTTGATATCCACGGCGGAGGCAAGGACCTGGTTTTCCCCCATCATGAGAATGAGCGAGCCCAGACAGAGGCTGCAACAGGAAAAAGATTTGTAAACTACTGGATGCACAACGGTTTTGTAAATATCGAAAAGGAAAAGATGTCCAAATCCCTGGGTAATATACTCCTCATAAAAGATTTTGTAAAAGAACATCACCCTGAAACACTGAGGCTTTTTTTCCTGTCAAATCACTACAGGAGCCCTGTGGACTATAATGAAAAATCCATAGAAGATACAGATATCGCACTCTCTAAGCTCTATTATTCTTTAGAGCGTGCAGATGAGATAATTAGGGGTAAGGATATAAAACAGGAGATTTTTGGCGAGGCAGAGGACATAAAAAACAGATTCTTTGAGGCTATGGATGATGATTTCAATACTGCTGTGGCACTATCTTGCATATACGATTTATCAAGGATTATAAACAGGTTAATAGATACAAAGGATGAGGGTGCCCTGCCTTTTATTACCCACACAAAATCGACCATCCTCTACCTGGCAGATATACTGGGTATATTAAGGGATAGATGGCAGGATTTTGACGAAAACGAAAAGACAAGGCATCTGGCAAGAATTGGCATGGATATAAAAGAACTTGAAAAGGCAATGGCAGACAGGGCAGAGGCAAGAAAGAACAGAGATTTCAAAAAGGCAGATGCAATAAGGAACGACCTTCTCGATAAAGGCATAATCCTGCAAGATTCACCAGGCGGAACTCAATGGAGAATAAAAAAATAATTTTATTGGAGGTATAGATGAAGGAGATACGGTTTCACGGAAGAGGTGGCCAGGGTGCAGTAACCTCAGCAGAACTCGTGGCACAGGCAGCCATAAAGAGTAATAAGTATGCCCAGGCATTCCCCAGCTTTGGCCCTGAAAGAAGAGGCGCTCCTGTTCAGGCTTTTTTAAGGGTTTCAGATAAGCCCATAAGGCTCAGGGCAAAGATATATAAACCCGATGATGTAGTAATCCTTGACTCAACCCTCCTTGGCGTTGTAAATCCTGCAGAGGGTTTAAAATCAGATGGTTTTATCATTATAAATTCCAATAAATCAGAAGAAGAGATGAAAAATCTCTTTCCAGGACACAACATCGCCATTGTTGATGCCACACATATTGCCAAGGAAGAGCTTGGTGTCCCTATCACAAATACCACCATGCTGGGTGCCCTTATAAAGGTCACAGGTGTTGTAGATTTAGATTTTCTTGAAGAACCTGTCAGAGAAAGATTTGGAGTCGTTGCCCAGAGAAACATAAATGCTTACAAGAGGGCCTTCGAAGAGACAAAGATTATAAAGGCAGAATAAATCCCTGATGATTCTAATTTGTTTGCTAAAAAAATATTCTCTCTACTAAAATAAATATAGGTTTATACCCTTGAGGGTCTCTGGAAACATAGTTGATGTAATAAACGGTGAGATCTTTTCAGGAACAATAGAGTTCAAAGATGGATTTATAAAATCTATTTCCAGGGATACGGTTAAATATGAAACATATATACTGCCTGGCCTTATAGATGCCCACTGTCATATTGAGAGTTCCATGCTTTGCCCATCTGAATTTGCCAGGATTACCTCTGTTTGCGGCACTATAGCCACTGTATCTGATCCCCATGAGATTGCCAATGTCTTAGGTATTGATGGTGTATTTTTCATGATGGACAATGGAAGGCAAGTGCCTTTTAGATTCTTTTTTGGCGCCCCTTCATGTGTCCCTGCCACCCCCTTTGAAACAGCTGGCGCCTCTATTGATGAGGAAACCATCGATATACTCCTCAAAGATCCCCATATCAAATACCTAAGTGAGATGATGAATTTTCCAGGGGTTATAAATAACGACCCTGTGGTTATGAAAAAGATTGCCATTGCCAAAAAATACCATAAACCTATTGACGGTCATGCACCGGGGCTTACAGGTGAGACATTGAAGAAATATATAGGCGCTGGCATAACTACTGATCACGAGACCTTTAGATATGAAGAAGGCGAGGAGAAGATCTCCCTGGGCATGAAACTCATAATAAGAGAGGGGTCTGCGGCAAAAAACTTTGAAACATTAAGTCCTCTTATAGAAAAATATCCTCATCTATGTATGTTTTGCACAGACGATATACATCCAGATGAACTTGTAACAGGCCATATCAACACAATAGTCAAAAAGGCAATCCAATCAGGCATTGATATAATGAAGGTTCTCAGGTGTGCCTGTGTCAACCCTGTGCTTCACTATGGACTCGATATAGGGTTATTGAGGGTTGGTGACAAGGCAGATTTTATTCAGGTAAATAGCCTTGAAGAAATGCATGTGATAAGAACCTTTGTAAACGGAGAGGTAGTGGCAGAGAATGGCAAAACCTATATGACATCTACTAATACCATTCATGTTAATAGATTTGAGACCAACAAAAAGACAATTGAAGACTTTTTAATTCCAGGCGTTAAGGAAAGGACTGCAAACATTATAGAGGTAGAAAATAAACAGATAATAACAGGTTGGCTGAGGTCAAAGCTTAAGCCACAAAAGGGTTTTTTCAAGGCAGATCCGGAAAGGGATATCCTAAAGCTCGCCTTGATATGTCGATATAATGACACACGACCTGTTGTTGCCTTTGTAAAAAACTTTGGCTTAAAGAAAGGTGCCATTGCATCATCTGTTAGCCATGACTCCCATAATATATTAGTTGTAGGTGTCAGTGATGAAGATATCTGCAGGGCAGTAAACCTTGTAATAGAGAATAAAGGCGGTTTTTCAGTGGTATCAGAGGATTTCCAGGAGGTTCTAACGCTTCCCATAGGAGGGCTCATGACAGATGAAGACGGATATAAGGTGGCAAAAAGGTATTCTATCCTTGATGGCCTTGCTAAAAGATTGGGCTCTCAACTTGACTCGCCCTTTATGACACTTTCTTTTATGGCCTTGCCTGTAATTCCCAGACTAAAACTTTCGGATCAGGGACTTTTTGATGTGGACAGGCTAAGATTTATAGAGGTTTTTGACTAATAGATAAATTGACTAAATCCAGAAAATATTCTAATATTAAAAAATGTGAAAAAATTTGCTTTCATGCCATATAAATTTTCTACTAAAAAGCATTATCTTTATTTGTTATGCATGTGGAGACCTTTGATAAATGTCTTTTTGCTATGATGATAATAGAATGACGGATTGAAAGGTTTCAGCAGGGTTTTGTAGATGTTTTAAGCGAGAAAAGGATTGGGAAAAGAGGAATTATGAAATTAATAGATGTTGCCCATTTGTTAAAGGCAGAGATATTATGTTGTGAAGAACTCTTTGAGAGAGAGGTAAAAACATGTTTTGCCTGCGATATGGTAAGCGAAATGCTTCTTCATGTCCAGTCCAATGCACTTCTTGTTACATCCCTGACCAATGCCCATATACTCCATGCAGCCCAGGTGATGGATGCCCTGGCAGTGGTCTTTGTGGGCGGGAAGAAACCTGATATGAACATAATAAAAAGGAGCGAACAAAGCGGTCTGCCGTTGATGTCCACAAAAAAACTCATTTTTGAATGTTGTGGATTGCTCTATGCAGCAGGCATCAGAGGCGATGTTGAAGATTTGGAAGATTATGAGCAATAGACGACAATGATTATGCTTGATGAGAGTTTTAGATTTACCCCACATCTAATCCTTGAATTTAAGATAGAGGAGAAGGATTTTTTTATCGCAGGAGAATCTGCCTCAAGGGTAAAAAAGACCCTTCAGCAATTAGGCATGAAGCAGGAGATCATTAAAAAAGCGGCCATAATCATCTATGAGGCAGCCATGAATGTGGCAATCCACGCTAATTATGGTATGCTTAAGGTATATATTGACGCTGAGGTCATATCTATCATTACAGAGGATGTTGGCCCAGGTATCCCTGATATTGAACTGGCTATGAAGGAGGGCTATTCCACAGCCTCCCATGAGATAAGGGAGATGGGGTTTGGTGCTGGTATGGGTTTGCCTAATATAAAAAACTGTTCCGATGAACTGGACATAAAAAGTAACGTCGGCGAGGGAACTACCCTAAAAGCCAGAATCTATTTAAAATAATGAATGGGGATGATCATGACAGGATATTTTCACTCGGTAACCCTTGATTTTGAAAAATGCAAAGGTTGCACAAACTGTATAAAAAGATGCCCTATGGAGGCCATAAGGGTCCATGATGGCAAAGCAACAATCATGCAGGAGAGATGCATAGACTGCGGTGAATGCATAAGGGCATGCCCTAACCATGCCAAGGTTGTTGTGACAGATACCCTGGATATCTTAAATGAATATAAATACAGAATTGCCCTGCCTGCTCCATCGTTTTTTGCCCAGTTTAAGGAGATGGGAAATGTGGAGTGTATCCTCCATGCACTTTTAAACATAGGTTTTGATGATGTCTTTGAAGTGGCACTGGCAGCTGAAATCGTTGGCTTTATAATTCATCAATATTTAAAAGACGAAAGGGTAAAGAAACCTCTATTTTCTTCAGCATGCCCTGCAGTCTTAAGGCTTATGCAGATAAAGTATCCTGACCTTCTTGAGCAGGTAGCACCTGTTCTGACCCCAATGGAGGTGGCAGCAAGGGTGGCAAAAGAAGAGGCTGTAAAAAAGACGGGTTTAAGCTATGAAGACATAGGTGCTTTTTTTATTTCTCCATGCCCTGCCAAGGTAACAGAGATGAGAAACCCCATGAATACAAAACACTCCGCCGTAAACGGAGTTATGGGGGTCAATATTATATACAAGGATGTGGTAAAACAGGTCCTCATGTTAAAGGCAAAAAAACAGGACGATGATGTAAAACTCCACAGGGCAACCAGTCTTGGTATGGCATGGGGTTATGTAACAGGAGAATCAAAGAATGTGGATGTGAATACAACCCTGGCAGTAAGTGGGATACATAATGTCATGAGCCTCTTGGAAGAGATAGAGCGCGGTGAATTAAAGGATGTGGATTTTATCGAACTTCAGGCATGCACCGGTGGATGCGTCGGCGGCCCATTAAACATTCATAATCTTTTCGTAGGAAGGGTTAGATTAAGAGAGCTTATTAAAAAATGTGGTCTTCAACCACCTTATTATACAGCAGAAAAACTTTATGATTTTTATAAAACAGGGCATTTTGAGGCTACAGAACCAATACAGCCAAAGACAGTAATGCACCTCGATGATGATATGTCTCAGGCAATTTTAAAGATGGAAAGGCTTGATCAGATCACCAATGAACTTCCAGGGCTTGACTGCGGTGCCTGTGGTTCACCAAGCTGCAGGGCACTGGCAGAGGATATAATAAGGGGTATAGCATTTGAGACAGATTGTGTAATAAAACTTAGAGAAAAGGTAAAAGGACTTGCTGAGGAGATACTGGATCTGGCAAGGATCGTGCCTCCTGTTATGGCAGACACATCTAAAAAAACAGAAGAGAAATAGAGGGAGGAAAGTATGACTCTTGGGGAGATTGTGAAAGAGCTTGAGCTCGAGGCATTGACAGGCGAAATAAATCTTAATAGAGAGGTAAAATCCGGTTATGTCTCTGATCTGCTATCAGATGTAATAGCAAATATTGAACAGGATTCTCTATGGATAACAATCCAGCGGCATATAAATATACTCGGCGTGGCCAAATTAAAAGATGTAGCTGCCATCATCATTCCCAATAACCTCTCTGTTGATGAAGAAGTTATAAAAAAAGCAAAGGAAGAAGACATCGCCATATTAAGAGACAAAAGAACTGCCTTTGAAATTTCAGGCTTATTATATAATGTATTCAAAAAAGGTAATTAAATTTGACAGGATTTTCCTGTGATCTTCATATACATTCTGTCCTCTCGGCCTGCGCAAGCCTTGATATGTCACCAAAAAACATAGTGCATAAGGCTAAAGAGGTTGGGCTTGATTTAATTGCCATAACAGATCACAATATGACTGAAAACAGCCTATATGCCCATATATTGGGCAAGAAAATAGGTTTGGAGGTGCTTTTTGGCATGGAAATCCAGACCCAGGAAGAGATACATATCCTGGCAATATTTGATGATTTTCATGTCTCCATGGAGTTTCAGAAACAAATCTATTCCCTTCTGCCACCGATAAAAAATGATGTATCCTATTTTGGGGATCAGGTTGTGGTAGATGAAAATGATGAGATAATCAGGTTTGAAGAAAAACTGCTCCTTAATTCATCCCGGTTAAGTATAGAGGAGGCCACAGGCTGGATCAAATCCCATGGAGGGATAGCAATACCATCCCATGTGGACAGCCCTACATTCAGCATAATAAGCCAACTTGGATTTATCCCTGAAGACATACCCTTTGATGCCCTGGAGATAAAAAGGAGGGAAAACATACCAAATATCATTCCTTTTATCATGAAAAAAGACATACCCTTTGTGTCATTTTCTGATGCTCACTATTTAAACGATATAGGCAAAAAAAGAACAATCCTTTATATGAAGGAACCAAACTGTAAAGAGATAGAATTAGCCTTAAGGTCAATGAGATGATAAGGGAAACATGGAGATTTTACATTTCAATAGAGAGCTTAAGGATACGTGTCAAAGATATGATTGAGGCATTTACAGAACAAGAGATGATGAAAAGGTTTCTTGGAAAAGAATCAGTAACTCATAATATCATTTGAGGACAAAGACCATGATTATGAGAGAATTTCAGTTAAAAGGAATATATCAAGGCAGGCTTTCAAAAGGTTGTGATTTATTGGAGGGTATAAAGTCATTTTTAAAAGATAAGTCCATTCAAAAGGGCATGATATCTGGAATAGGCGCTGTTTCAAGGGCAAAAATTGGTTATTTTGACCAACATGAAAGGATTTACAAGATAATCAATATCCATGAACCATTAGAGGTTCTATCATTAAAAGGAAATATATCCATCAAGGAAGGAGAGCTATTTCCTCATATCCACGGAATCTTTTCTAAGACAGATTGCTCATGTATTGGGGGCCATGTATTTGAGGGAACAGAGGTATTTGCCTTTGAATTTGAGATATTTGAATTCTCTGGAGAGGCATTTACAAGGGAATATGACAAAGACACAGGGCTATATCTCTGGTGTAAATAATTTGCCCTGGCTTTTTGTTCCAGAACATTTTGTTTTATCTGTTTTAGGTAGGCAACATAGTGGGCAACTCCTTTTTAAATGACAGGTTGCACCAATGCCTCTCATAAAGACAGACCAAACACACATCCCGCCTGCGGCAATATAAGGTAAAGCCCTTGCCTCAGCAATAACAATGGCGTTTTGTCCAAAAACCGATAATTCAAGCAGTCTGCCTTTGCTACTGGAGCAAGCCACGTAAATAATCAAGTTGAAACTTCCCCAATATTATGTTAATATGTGGAGGGTGATGGGGTTCACCGCATATTCGCCCTTCAAGGCTGATAACTCCTACCGATATAAACTATCTCCCATGTGATTCCTGATCGCAATGAGGATGGAATACCTATGGGATATTTACGGGAGGAGATATATGGAACATCGAAGAGGCAGCAAGTTTGCCACAAATGCCGGTCTTGACCCGGCCAGGCGAATATTACAACAACTTAATGGAACTACAACAAGTTTTCATATCGTATCACTTATTCGCCAGGTTGCTGCTTGTGAAGTGCTTTTAACGGAGAACCCCCTTATTGACGTCGCAATCCTGGGGCAATTTAAAGCAGGCAAAAGCTCATATGTCATCGGCCTTATCAATAAATCTATTCTTCTCGTAAAAAGAAAATTTGTCCGAAATTTCAAAAGTAGCAGGAGGGCTGCCTACAAGCGTTCCATAATAGAAGATTCGCAGCGTCATCTATGGCTGTCTGTATAAAAGCCTAAGACCACAAGGTTTGCCACGCTATCTTGCGGGGCAGGCCACAAAGTTCAAAAGAAAGAGGAGGAATCCATGGAAGAGACTTTTAAAATCGCCGCAGTTTGGCTTTCTTTGGCTGTGGCCGCCACAATACTTGCAAATCATCTCCGCATTTCCATCGCCCTTGTTGAGATTTGCATAGGGATAATTGCAGGAACCATTGCTGCTGCTCTCGGCAAGATGGATGTATTAGGCTCTAATCTGGAATGGTTACGTTTCTTAGCATCTTCCGGAGCTGTTTTGCTAACATTTTTAGCTGGGGCAGAACTTGATCCAAAGGTCTTTCGAACGAAACTCAAGGAGGTAAGTATCATTGGCTTGGTCGGTTTCTTTGCCCCTTTTTTGGGATGTGCTGCGGTTGCCCGCTACTTGTTGGGGTGGGATATTCAAGCCAGTTTGCTATGTGGTATTGCCCTTTCCACTACTTCAATGGCGGTTGTCTATGCGGTAATGCTGGAGACCGGCCTTAACAAAACAGAGTTTGGCAAAGGGATTTTAGGGGCCTGCTTTGTCAATGATCTTGGGACAGTAATTGCCCTTGGTCTTCTATTTGCGCCATTTACCTATAAAACAGTCATATTTATTGTAGTGACTGCCGTTGTCTTGGTTTTTATGCCTCATATCACCCACTTACTAACCCGTCTATATGCCCATCGCACAGCTGCAATCAGGGCCAAATGGGTTTTACTGATACTTTTTGGATTAGGCGCACTGGCTCTTTGGTCAGGCAGTGAGGCAGTTCTTCCTGCATACATTGCGGGCATGGTATTGGCTGGAACTGCCGCAAAAGATACCCTATGGATTCGTCGGGTTAGAACGTTAACTGTGGGATTCCTGACCCCCTTCTATTTTCTTCGAGCAGGAATTCTTGTTTCTTTACCGGCTATCTTGTCAGGGCCTCTTATCTTCATTGGTTTGCTGGCCGGTAAAGTGCTTTCAAAGATATTTGGCCTATATCCATTCATCAGACTGTTTCGCCGTGAACACAATGAACGATGGTATTATACCCTGTTAATGTCAACAGGGCTAACCTTTGGAACTATTTCAGCCCTATATGGGTTTTCTCACGGCATCTTAACCCAACTACAATATTCCTTTCTTGTTCTCACTGTAATAGCAAGTGCTGTAGTTCCAACAATTATTGCTAATGCTGCATTTTTGCCTCGTCACTTACTCCCTACTGAAAGAACTGAGGAAATAGAAATGATTGGGTTTGGAAAGACCGAGCCTACCGTGGAAGAAACAGAGGAAGAAGGACCAGATGAAGAATAAACCTACCCCAGGATAAGCACGCTAAAACCTATGTTTTTAAATCACCCTATCTCAAAATACACATGAAAAGTGCAATAAATTAAAAATTACGGTTAAAAAAAGAGCGCCGGTGAAGAACCGGCGCTCTTGAACCAATGTATGGAAAATCTCCTCTTATTTTTTATACTCAGATACGTGTTTTGGCCGTTTAAACAACAGTGCGATTATAAAGCCCACAAGCAGGCAGCCCGCAGCGGTAAATAGTGACTGCTGTTTGTTGAACTCGGCAAAAACAAAACCTCCAACAACGCCTGCGGCACCCCAGGCAGTGAGCAGGAAGCCGTAAATCCTGCCGATGTATGTTGGGCCAAATGAGTCTGCTGCAAAAGCCGGCATGACAGCGAATCCACCGCCAAGACACGAGAGAAGATAGCACGCGATGATCGTAAATACAAGCACGCTGCCGATCTGAGGAAGAAGTATGTAAAGAATAGCCTGCGTCAGGAACATCACCATATAGGTGCCTTTCCGGCCGATCTTGTCGGAAACGGCAGCCCAAAACAAGCGGCCTAATCCGTTGAAAATGGAGGCCGTAGCCAGAACACCACCGCCCAAAACCGCCAGTTTTGCAGGGTCATCAACTTTTTGAGCGACCTTAATTACATCCTGTGCCATTGGGGAGAGTTTGGATAAAAGTCCCATGCCGGCAGTAACATTTAAGAACAGCATGCCCCACAGCATATACCACTGGTGCGTCTTCTTCGCTTCGGTCCAGCTGAAGGAATCTGCCGCACTAACAGTGGTAGCCGGTGGTGTAAACCCTTTGGGGAGCCAGCCTGCAGGTGGATTTTTCAAGATAAAGGATGCAAGGAGATTAAATATAAAATAGACTACCCCAAGGATGAAGAAGGAGTTGGCTACACCAACTTTGTTTATGAGACCGGGGATGATCATACCGATAAAGAAGGCACCAAACCCGAATCCCATAACAGCCAGACCAGTAATCATGCCACGTTTATCCGGGAACCAGCGGATCAACGTGGCAATTGGCACGACGTAGGCCAAACCGTTGCCGATACCGGCGATAACGCCATATCCGAAAAGAAGAAACCAGAAATTACCCATATGCAAGGCAACACCACCAAGCAGAACACCACCGCCGTATAAGAACGCCCCCAGGATAGCGACGAATCTCGGTCCCTTCTTATCTACCAGCATGCCACCGAAAGCCGCTGAAACACCAATAACGCCGATGATCAACATGAATACTCTTTGAACAACCTTAACTTCCCAACCATGCAACGCTACGATCGGCTTAACAAACACCGACCAAGCATAAACAGTGCCCAAAATCAGCATGATGACCACACCAGCGATAGCAATAAACCAACGTTTACCCTCCAAATTTTGTTCGCTCATTCCACAAACCTCCAAATTTTATTATAATTCAGTACTTACCCTTCCTTAGGACTATATTTTTTCTATCCTGCAGGAGCATACCTTATATTCTGGTATCTTACATGTGGGATCTACTGCGTCATTAGTTAATACATTAGCACATGCTTCATAGAAATGAAAAGGTATAAAGACCGTTTGAGGTTTAATCTTCCACGTTACCTTTGCCTTTATTCTTATGCTGCCTCGCCTTGTTGATACAGAAATCATCTCTCCGTCTACAATATTATAATTAGAGGCATCATTAGGATTGATTTCAATATAACCTTCAGGCACGTTTTCATCAAGGATCTTGGAATTTCTTGTCATTGTTCCTGTGTGAAAGTGGTCAAGTATCCTACCTGTGGTAAGTATGAGTGGATATTCAAAATCTGTTTCCTCTGCAGGTGGTGTATATTCAATAGGCGTGAAAAGACCAAGACCTCTTGTGAATTTATCTTTATGGAGATATTGGGTTCCTGGATGATCTTCAGATGGACACGGCCATTGGATGAGTGAAGAATCTGCCCTGCTGTATGTTATCCCGGCATATGAAGGGGTTACCTTTCTTATCTCTTCGAATATATCCTCAGGTTTTTTGTAATCCCAGTCTGCGCCCATCCTCTTTGCTACCTCCTGGACCATCCACCAATCGTCTTTTGACTCACCTACAGGAGGTAGGACCTTATGCATCAACTGAACCCTTCTTTCTGTATTTGTCACAGTCCCCTCTTTTTCCAGGAATGACCTGGCAGGGAGAACCACATGGGCATACTGGGCGGTCTCTGTAAGGAATATATCCTGAACTACAAAGAATTCCAGTGATTTTAATGCCTCTATTACATGATGCTGATTTGGATCAGACATGACAGGGTTTTCCCCCATGGCATATATGGCCTTTACATTTCCTGCTATGGCATGGTTAAACATCTCGAGTATGGTTAGTCCTGGCTTCAATGAAAGATTGGATACACCCCAGGCAGATTCAAATTTAGTCTTATTGTCCTCATTTGCCACAGGTTGGTATGCTGGATAGGAATTAGGAAGTGCCCCCATATCGCAAGCACCTTGGACATTATTCTGACCTCTAAGCGGATTTACACCTCCTCCGGGGATACCGACATTACCCAGGAGCATCTGGAGGTTTGCTGTAGATTTTACGCCGTTCACACCTGATACAAACTGGGTGATGCCCATGGAATAGTAAAGGGCCATAGGCTTAAGGCCTGCCATGAGCCTTGCAGCAGCCACAATATCATCAGGATTATCTATACCGCAAATCTCTGCCACATATTTAGGTGTGTATTTTTCCAGAACCTTAACCATCTCATCAAAGCCCTCGCACCTTGACTGAACATATTCCTTATTATATATGCCTTCTTTTATCAGGACATGCATAAAACCATTGAGTATCGCAATATTTGTGCCAGGTTTTATCTGGAAATAATAATCTGCATATCTTGCCAGCTCTATTCTTCTCGGGTCAACAACGATCAATTTCTTTCCCTTATTTATCACCTCATTCTTTATCATAGAACCTATAACAGGATGGTTCTCAGTGGTGTTTGAGCCAATAACGAGAAAGCCCTCTGACACCGGTATCTCCCTTATAGAGTTTGTCATTGCCCCTGAACCGAATACAGCCGCCAGACCGGCGACAGTAGAGGAGTGTCAGAGACGGGCACAATGGTCTATATTATTGGTGCCTATTACAGACCTCATAAACTTCTGCAATAGATAGTTCTCTTCGTTAGTGCACTTTGCAGAGGAGAGTGCTCCTATAGAATCAGGACCGTATTTTTCCTTGATCCCTTTAAGCCTTGACGCCACAAGGTCGAGTGCCTCATCCCATTCTGCCTCTTCAAATACACCGTTCTTTTTTATAAGGGGTTTTTTGAGTCTCTTCTCACTATGGACAAAATCAAAACCGAACCTCCCCTTGACACAGAGGTGACCATTGTTTGGACCTGAATAACTACCCATGGCCTTAACAAGGATATTATCCCTATTCTTATAAAAGTCTATCTTGCATCCAACGCCACAGTAGATACATATACTGGATGAACTGGTCAGTTCCCAATTTGCACCTCTACCGGCAATGGTCTGAAACTTGATTGCGCCTGTAGGACACAATTGTGCACATGTTCCACACTTTACACAGCTGGATTCACCTATCTTTTTACCATCGTCTGCCACAAGATGGGTCTCGCTGCCCCTTTCCGCAAAACTCCATACATTGGATACCTGTATCTCCCTGCATGCCTTGACACATCTACCGCAGAGTATACATCTGTTCTCATTCCTTTTTAAGGCATTACTCGATTCATAATCTATCTCTTTTGGTATCCTCGTGGGTGATGGTTTTACCTCCTGTATGTTGTATCTCTGGATTAATGCCTGGAATTCACATGCGCCGTTGGCATCACAGTATAAACAATTGTGTTCACCATCAGATAGAAGTAGCTCAAGAACAAACTTTCTTATCTTGATAATCTCTTCATCCTCTGTGATAACATCCATCCCTTCAACTATGGGTTCAACGCATGATGCCTTGAGCATTGTCCTGTTTATCCTTACAAGACATACCCTGCAAGCACCTGTTTTACTTATCTTTGGATGATAACATAAATATGGTATATTTATACCGTTCTCTAAGGCAACCTCAAGAACTGTCTGACCTTTTTTACCCTGAACCTTCTTGCCATCGATTGTTAAAGTTATGGCTTCCATTTGGATTCTCCTTTAGAGGTTTTGATATGTAACAGACTCCCTTCTTATTGTAAGTTTTAATATATTATTTTTGGAAGTGTTGTCAATTTAAAAAAATTAATTTTTTATTAACTGAAAAACCAGTAAAAACTTTTATAAAAAACTTGAATTAAGAGATTTTTTTTTATATTTTATTCCAACGCTAAAATTTGAGAGGTGGTCTTATGGATAGAGTAGGAAGCATTTTAGATAAAAAAGGTTCAGGCGTGTGGACTATAAGTCCGGATGCAATAGTTTATCGTGCCCTCGAGATGATGAACAACAAAGGGGTTGGGGGCCTGGTGGTGGTAAATGATCAAGGTAAGGTGGAGGGTATTATAACAGAACGTGACTATGCAAGAAAGGTGATACTTCAGGGCAAGTCATCAAAAGAGACATATGTAAAAGAGATCATGACTACCGAACTCTATGTTGTTAATCGAAACACTACCCTTGAAGAGTGCATGGGTATTATGACAGAAAAGAGGATACGTCATCTCCCTGTAATGGAAGGGGATAAGCTTGTAGGCATAATATCTATAGGCGATGCCCTCAAGGCAATCATCGAGGCACAGGGTATAATGATCGAACATCTAAGCAACTATATCATGGGTGGTTATGTATAAAGTATAATTTATTTATAGACCCGATAACTAACCAGATTAAACAAAAATAGATATATTTTGCCCCGCAGTTTAACCGGGGCATTTTTTTTGTTTATACAATATTAGGGAAAAGAAAATATTCCAAATTTCATAAAATTTTTGTTGAAAAACACCAGAATAGTTTGATAAAATTTTCACAAATTAGTTAAATAGAAAATGAAGGGGATCTTTTTTAGTCGTCATTACAACGGCATAAATTTTGCAAATTATATAAGTGACTCATAATAATGATGGAAGATATCTGCGCCCATATAACCGATATAGCAGCCAATGCCATATCTGCAAAGGCAAAAAAAGTATTTGTATTTCTGGAGAAAAGCACAGTTAACAATAGATTGTCCCTGAAGGTGACAGACAACGGCAAGGGAATGAATGAAGAGACCTTAAAAAAGGTGATAGACCCGTTTTTTTCCACAAAGACAGGTAGAAAAGTCGGTCTCGGTATACCGCTTCTTAAGGGCACTGCCGAGACCTGCGGAGGTCATTTTAACATAAAAAGCACACCCGGTGAAGGCACAGAGATAGAGGTATTCTTTCAACTTGATCACCCTGACCTGCCACCTATAGGAAACCTTAAGGATACAATACTTATTTTAACTGTAGGCAATCCAGAAGTAGATTTTTTGTTCAACATAAAAAATGATGTTATCAATTTTATCTTTGATACAGAGGAGATAAAAGGGCTTTTAGATGGCGTGCCCATTAATAGTCCTGAGGTTATTAAATTTTTAACCAATTATCTTGACGAACATTTGAAATTTATTTAATTTTAACAGAAAAGAAGGAGGGGAATAGCCATGAAATTAGAAGACCTAAAAAAGATAAGAGAGCAGGCATCAAAGGATATTGAATTGAGACAGAAACAGGCAAGGGTGAAGATAGTGGTGGGCATGGGCACAAGCGGAATAGCAGCAGGTGCAAGGGATGTTTTGAAGGCCCTTCTTGATGAGATAGCCAGCCGTAATCTCACAGACGTTATGGTAACCCAGACAGGAGAAAAGGGGCTTGCATCTCATGAACCCTTGATTGAGGTCCATGAAGAGGGCAAGGATGTGGTAATCTATGGAAATATAGACGCAGACAAGGCAAGGAAGATCATTGCCGAACACATAGTAAACCACAATCCTGTCTTAGATTATGTAATAGAAGTAAAATAAAATGGGGGGTGATAATCTTGTTAAGAGAAGAGATACTTAAGAAGTATGAGCCAAGCCTTGATAATATACTCTATATACTCCATGACCTTCAGGACAATAACCCACAGCATTATATTGCAAAAGAGGATATAGAGGTATGCGCCAACTATCTTAATATCCCCTATAGTTATGTCCATGGAGTAGTAACCTTTTATTCCATGTTCAGCCTTGAGCCAAGAGGGCGTTATATTATCAGGCTATGCGAATCGCCTCCATGTCATCTTATGGGTTCAGAATCACTTCTGGATTATCTAAAAAAGAAATTAAAGGTGAATATAGGCGAGACTACAAAGGACGGGATGTTTACCCTGGAACTTACAAGCTGCCTCGGTATATGCGGAGTTGCCCCTGCCATGATGATAAACGAGGAGATGGTAGGAAATCTCACCCCTGAGAAGGTCGATACCATCCTCGAAGAAAGGAGACAGCAATCATGAATATTGTCCGTAACCATATATTGATAAGTATAGATGCAGGCACCATTATGTCCGGTGCCAAGGCAGTAGAAGATGCCCTTGTTCAGGAACTAAAAAGATACGGATTGGATAAGGAAGTATCTGTCCTTGAGACAGGGAGCCTTGGGATAACCGGCAAGGGTGTTGTCATTGTTGTGTATCCAGAAGGTATCTACTATGCCAATGTGACCACAAAAGACATCCCTGAGCTTGTGGAAGAGCACCTCCTAAAGGGTAGACCATTAAAGAGGCTCATTTTAACTGAGGCGCCAAAGAGGACTATAATTACCAAGGAAAAGACAGGGTTATTAAAGGAACAGCCCAGGATAGTCCTTAGAAATTGTGGATTCATAAACCCTGAGAATATAGACGAATACATAGCTGCCGGCGGGTATGAGGCAATAGCAAAGGCACTTGTGACCATGACCCCGGAGGATGTGGTAAATGAGATTAAGGAATCAGGGCTCATGGGTAGAGGCGGTGCTGGTTTTCCAACAGGTCTAAAATGGGAATTTGCCATAAAGACCCCGGGGGATGAAAAATTCGTCATATGCAATGCTGATGAAGGTGAACCAGGGACATTCAAAGACAGGCTTATCCTTGAAGGAGACCCCCACAAACTCATAGAAGGTATGCTAATTGCAGGTTATGCAATAAAGGCAACTATGGGTTTTGTTTATATAAGGGGAGAATATAGCCTCTCTATAGAACGAATTGAAAAGGCAATAGCAGATGCCAGGTCATACGGCATTCTTGGAAAAAACATACTTGATAGCAACTTTAGTTTTGACATCTTTGTAAAGAAGGGCGCTGGTGCATACGTATGCGGTGAAGAGACTGCCCTCATTGAATCCCTGGAAGGCAAGAGGGGTCATCCAAGAAACAAACCGCCATTTCCCATAAATGCAGGCCTATGGGGAAAACCAACGCTTGTAAATAATGTGGAAACACTGGCAAATGTCCCTGAGATCATAAGAAACGGAGCTGAATGGTATAAAGGTTATGGAACTGAGAAATGCAGCGGAACAAAGGTCTACACCATACTCGGCCATGTGGCAACCCCTGGACTTATAGAGACAGAGATGGGCACTACCCTAAAAGAGATAGTCTTTGAATACGGAGGCGGTATAAAAGATGGTAAGGCATTTAAAGGTGCCCTCATAGGCGGTGCAGCAGGTGCATTTATAGGGCCTGAGATGCTGGATGTTAAGATGGACTTTATAAACTTAAGGGAATATGCAGCTGCCCTTGGTTCAGGTGCAATCCTTGTAATGAATGAAGAGACAGATATGGTGGATATGCTAAAGAGCGTCCTCCATTTCTTTAAACACGAATCATGTGGTCACTGCGTGCCATGCAGGCTCGGGACGGCAAAACTTGTGGAGATAATAGACAGGGTTTATAAATCCAAAGGAAAAAAGAATGATCTTGATGAAATGCTCCAAATAACCCAGGCAATGAAGAGTGCCTCGTTCTGTCCACTGGGACAGTCTGTTTCTCTACCGGTTTCCAGTGCACTGAAATATTTCAGGGATGAATTCATGGCAAGGGTATCGTAAACAGATATTAAGAAATAATTCTTTTAACGAGGTAAGACATGATTAAGGCAATAGTCAATAATATAGAGGTAGAGGTTAAGGAAGGGACTACAATCCTTGATGCTGCCAAAAAGGCAGGTTTTACCATACCAACACTCTGTTATCATCCTGACCTTAAGCCAAAGGGTTCTTGCGGTATATGTGTGGTGGAGGTAGAGGGCATGCCTGCCCTTAAAAGGGCATGTATGACCGAGGTTGTGAATGGATGGAGGATCCATACAAATACACCCCTTGTAAGGACTACAAGAAAGACCATAGTGGAGCTTATACTTGCAGACCATGACATGGACTGCCCCACCTGCATTAAAAACAACAGGTGCGAGCTCCAGAGCCTGGCATTAACGCTGGGTATAAAAGACATCAAATATAGAAAAGACCCTAAAACCAAAAAGGATATAGACGATACAAGCTTATCTATTGTGAGGGACCCCAATAAATGTATACTATGTGAGAGATGTGTCCAGGTCTGTGAAGATATCCAGACAGTCAATGCCCTTACTTTGAGTAAAAGGGGCTCGGAGACCATTATCACAGATGCCTTTGATGTGGGTATTGGAAACAGTGTGTGTGTAAATTGTGGACAATGCACTGTATTCTGTCCAGTAGGCGCCCTGTATGAAAAAAGTCATATAGAAAAGGTATGGGAGGCCATCAATGACCCTGAAAAACATGTGGTTGTCCAGGAGGCGCCTGCTATAAGGGCGATGCTGGGTGAGGAGTTCGGCATGGAGCCAGGCACCCTTGTGGCAGGAAAGATGCACGCAACATTAAGGAGGATGGGATTCGATGCAGTATTCGACACGAACTTTACAGCAGACCTGACCATCCTTGAAGAGGGCACAGAGATCGTAGGAAGGATAAAAGAAGGAGGAAAACTACCTGTCATTACATCCTGTAGCCCAGGATGGGTCAAATTCATGGAGACATTCTATCCCCACCTGGGAGAGCATCTGTCTACTGCAAAATCACCACAGCAGATGTTCGGTGCCTTATCAAAGACATATTATGCAGAATTAAAAGGCATTGATCCTGAAAAGATAGTTTCTGTATCCATTATGCCATGCACAGCAAAAAAATTCGAATGCAAAAGGCCTGAGATGAGAGATAGTAACTATCAGGATGTAGATTATGTCCTCACAACCCGAGAGATAGCCAGGATGATGAAGGAGTCTGGTATTGACCTAAAGGAAATGCCTGATGAGCCTGCAGATGACCCTATGGGAGAATATACAGGTGCTGCCACCATATTTGGTGTGACAGGAGGTGTCATGGAGGCAGCACTCCGTTCAGCATATTTCCTTGTAACAGGCAGAGAACTTGAAAATGTGGATATAGTGGCAGTAAGGGGTATGGAAGGTGTTAAAGAGGCAGAGATAGATGTGGACGGTTTAAAATTAAAGGTTGCTGTTGCCCATGGTCTCGGCAATGCCAGAAAGATACTCGATAAGGTAACAGAACAAATAAAAACTCACGGTAAAAGCGAATACCATGCCATAGAGGTCATGGCATGCCCAGGGGGATGTGTAGGCGGTGGTGGCCAGCCCTGGGGTAGTGATATGGCAAGAAGGGCGAGGAGGGGAGAGGCCTTACTTGAGGAAGACAGAACCCTGACCTATCGCCGTTCCCATGAAAATCCGTCAATAAAACTAATATATGAAAGATACCTTGAAAGACCCAATTCAGAGAAAGCCCATCATCTCCTGCATACACACTATTTTAGAAGAAGCAGGATTGATGGGAGAGTTATTGAAGGCAATAAATGATCGATAATTTTATTGAGCCATAAGGAGGAGAGATGGATTTAGAACATCAATGTCAATGTGCTCAGGCTAATGAAGAAGAGTTGTATCCGAGACTCGAAGAGATGATAGAACAACACAAAGGAAGACCGACAGAGTTGATTATGGCGCTCCACAAGGCACAGAATCTCTTTGGATATCTACCGAAAAAGGCACAGGAAATCATATCAGAAAGGTTGAATGTCCCTATAAGCACTGTATGCGGTGTAATATCCTTTTACAGTTTTTTCTCCACAGTCCCTAAGGGCCGGCACAGCATAAAGGTATGTCTCGGCACAGCATGCTATGTCCGGGGTGGTCAGCAAACCCTTGAAAAGGTGGAAAAAGAGCTTAACACAAAGGTAGGGGGCACAACAGAAGACAGAAGATACTCTGTTGATGTAGTGCGCTGTATTGGTGCATGTGGATTAGCACCTGCCATGCTTGTGGACAATGATGTCTATGGAAGGGTTAAGTCTACAAAGATAATGGATATACTCAAAAAATATGAGTAAGGAGGAAAAATGGCTACAGAACTATTTCGTGCACATTTACTGGTCTGTGCAGGTGCTGCATGTGTATCTTCAGGGTGCCGCGAAATACGCGATGCCTTTGTCATAAAGATCCGTGAATATGGTCTACAGGATGAAGTAAAGGTAATAGAGACAGGGTGTGTTGGTTCCTGCGATTTAGGTCCACTTGCCCTTGTATACCCGGAAGGCGTATTCTATCAGAAACTAAAACCCGAAGATGCCGGCACTATTGTGTCAGAACATCTTCTCAAAGGCAGGATTGTAGAACATCTGCTTTACAAAGAGCCTTTAACTGCAAAGGCTGTGCCTTCCCTGAAGAGCATCGATTTCTTCAAATACCAAGAAAAGATAGTCTTGAGAAACTGCGGTATAATCAATCCCTTAAATATCGAAGAATATATTGCAAGGGATGGATATATGGCACTTGGTAAGGTCCTTACATCCATGACCAGGGATGAAGTCATAGAAGAGGTGATAAAATCAGGATTAAGAGGCAGGGGTGGCGGAGGTTTTCCCACAGGATTAAAATGGAAATTTGCCCGTCAGGCAGAAGGTGATGTGAAATATGTAGTCTGCAATGCCGATGAAGGTGACCCTGGTGCATTTATGGACAGAAGTGTCCTTGAAGGTGACCCACATAGTGTAATAGAGGCAATGGCAATAGCAGGATACGCCATAGGTGCAAAACAGGGCTATATCTATGTGAGGGCAGAATATCCCCTTGCCATAGAGCGTCTCACCTGGGCAATAGGACAGGCAAGGGAATATAAATTCTTAGGCAAAAATATCTTTGAGACAGGCTTTGACTTTGATTTGGATATAAGGATAGGTGCCGGTGCCTTTGTCTGTGGTGAAGAGACTGCCCTTATGATATCCATTGAAGGTAAAAGGGGTGAACCAAGACCAAGACCACCTTATCCTGTTGTAAAGGGACTCTTTGATGCGCCTACGCTTTTAAATAATGTAGAGACCTATGCAAACATACCTGCCATCATCCTAAAAGGTGCAGATTGGTATGCCCAATTCGGAACAGAGAAGAGTAAAGGGACAAAGGTATTTGCCCTTGCCGGGGCAGTAAATAATACAGGTCTTGTAGAGGTCCCCATGGGCACAAAATTGGGAGACCTCATATTCAATATCGGTGGTGGCATAAAAAACAAGAAGAAATATAAGGCAGCACAACTGGGCGGACCGTCTGGAGGCTGTATCCCTATCCAGCATTTGAATACACCTATAGATTATGAATCTATTATTGAGCTTGGTGCCATTGTAGGTTCAGGAGGACTTATTGTTGCCGATGAAGATACATGTATGGTGGATTTTGCCCGATTCTTCCTGGATTTTACCCAAGATGAGTCTTGCGGCAAATGCCCGCCCTGCAGGATAGGCACTAAAAGGATGCTGGAGATCTTAACCCGCATAACCCATGGAGAGGGTGAAGAAGATGACATAGACAGGCTTGTAGAGCTTGCCACAAGGATTAAACAATCGGCCTTGTGTGGTCTCGGACAGACTGCACCCAATCCCGTGTTATCAACACTGCGCTATTTCAGGGATGAATACGAAGAGCATATAAAAGATAAAAAATGCAGGGCTGGTGTATGTAGTTCCCTCTTTGATGCACCCTGCCAGAATGCATGTCCCACAGACCAGAATGCCTGGGGATATGTAACCCTCATCAGTGAGGGAAGGTTCAAAGAGGCCATAGCCGTCATCAAGGCAGACAACCCATTTCCCGGTGTATGCGGAAGGGTATGCTTCCACCCCTGCGAGAGCAAATGCAGGAGAAGTCAGATAGACGAGCCTGTTGCCATATGTTCCCTCAAGAGGTTTGTGGCAGATTATGATAGAAACTCCTTTGAGCCTTATAAACCCCAGTTGGCACCACAGAACAACAAAAAGGTAGCCATCATAGGCGCAGGACCTGCAGGTCTTTCAGCAGCCTATTATCTTGCCTGTAAGGGCTATAGTGTCACTGTCTTTGAGGCACTACCTGTGGCAGGTGGCATGCTTGCAGTAGGTATCCCTGATTACAGACTACCCAGGGAGATCCTCGACTACGAGATAAAGAATATCACAGACCTGGGTGTGGAGATAAGATACAACACTGCCCTCGGCAAAGACATTACCATAGAAGGCCTTAAAAAGGATGGATATTCTGCCATACTGCTCGCTACAGGGGCACACAAAGGTCAGAAGCTGGGTATCCCAGGAGAAGAGGCAGAAGGCGTCTTAGACGGCGTCACCTTCTTGAGGAATCTAAACCTTGGTAGGGCAGTAAAGGTGGAAGGGAATGTGGCTGTGATAGGTGGTGGCAATGTGGCAGTAGATGCTGCAAGGTCAGCCTTAAGATTAGGCGCAAAGGATGTATTTATACTATACCGCCGGGAGAAGGAGGATATGCCTGCCTATGAGGAGGAGATTGTAGAGGCAGAAAAAGAGGGAGTTAAGATCTATACACTTGTGGCACCGAAAAGTATCATAGAAAAGGCAGGTAAGATTGAGGCTATAGAATGCCTTCGCATGTCCTTGGGAGAGTTTGACTCTGGCGGTAGAAGAAGACCTATCCCCATAGAAGGGTCAGAATTCACTCTTCCTGTAGAGACGGTTATTGCTGCCATAGGTCAGGTGCCTGATACATCATACCTGAACGGTGACGGAATAAACGTGGCAAAAAACGGAACTATACAGGTAGACTCAAAGACCCTTGAAACTGCAAAGACAGGTATATTTGCTGCCGGTGATAATGTTCGAGGCCCTGCAAGTGTTGTAGAGGCCATTGCTGATGGTAAAAGGTCTGCAAAGGCAATAGATATATATCTTGGTGGCGATGGAATCATTGCCCCTTCATACAGGGAACAACTCCTTTCACTGAGGGTATCCTATGATGAAGAGGCATATCAAAAGGAAAGTAAGAGGGAGGATATTCCACATCTTCCTCTCACGGAGAGATATAAGAACTTCAAAGAGGTGGTCCTTGGATATCCATTGAAGAAGGCCATAGAAGAGGCAAAGAGGTGTCTGCACTGCTATATAAGAGAACAAGAAGGTGAAGATAAATTAATAAACGAAGAGGTATAGATATGGTCCGTGTATCCATTAACGGCAAAGAGATAGAGGTGGAAAAGGGTAGCACCGTCCTTGAGGCAGCGAAAAAGGCCAACATCCATATACCAACATTATGCTATCTTCCTGAGGTTCAGGCAATAGGTGCGTGTCGGGTATGTCTTGTGGAAGTAGAAGGCATTGGAAATCTCCAAGCTGCCTGTGTCTTTCCTGTTACCGATGGCATGAAGATCCATACGAATACCGAAAGGGTAAGGCTTGCAAGGAGGTTTTCTCTCGAGATGATACTTTCCAATCATCCCATGGACTGCCTTGCCTGCTCCAGGAACCTAAACTGTGAACTCCAGAAGATAGCCCATGAACTCGGTATCAATGAGATAAGGTTTAAAGGGGAGAAAAGCAAAGGCATAATAGACGAGTCATCTCCCTCTATAAGGAGGGACAACAATAAATGCATATTATGCAGGCGGTGCGTAACAGTATGTGAGAACATCCAGACAGTAAGCGCCCTTTCTTTACAGGGAAGGGGGTTTGAAACCCAGGTTATGCCTGCTTTTGAAAACGGTTTGGGTAATGTGGCATGCACAAACTGCGGCCAGTGTGCCCTTGTATGCCCTGTAGGCGCCATAACAGAAAAAGATGACACAGATGCAGTATGGGATGCCCTTTCAGACCCTACAAAGTTTGTAATCATCCAAGATGCACCTGCTGTAAGGGCAGCGCTCGGTGAGGAGTTTGGCTATCCTCCCGGAACACTTGTTACCGGCAAGATGCTGGCTGCAGCAAGGATGCTCGGTTTTGACAGGGTGTTTGATACAAACTTTGCAGCAGACTTAACCATAATAGAGGAAGGTAGTGAATTATTAAAAAGGGTGAAGGAAAAAGGGGTGCTGCCACTTATTACAAGTTGTAGTCCTGGCTGGATAAAATTCATAGAGCACTTTTACCCAGAGTTATTACCCCATCTGTCCACATGCAAGTCACCCCATCAGATGCTCGGTGCATTGTGTAAGACGTATTTTGCCAAGAAGGCAGGGATCAACCCAAAAGACATGGTGGTTGTCTCTGTTATGCCATGCACTGCCAAAAAGTTCGAGTGCACAAGACCTGAGATGGCAGACAGCGGTTATAAGGATGTGGATTATGTGCTCACCACAAGGGAGTTTGCCAGGATGATAAAAGAGGCAGGTATAGATTTCAGGAACCTCGAAGATGGTAAATACGATGACCCTATGGGAGAATATACAGGTGCTGCCACCATTTTTGGGGCAACCGGCGGTGTCATGGAAGCGGCATTGAGGACTGCCTATGAGATTGCCACAGGTAAAACACTGGAGGATGTGGAATTTGTGGCAGTAAGGGGTCTAAATGGTATAAAAGAGGCAACTGTTCCTGTAGAAGGCATTGGAGATGTAAAAGTTGCCGTTGCCCATGGTCTCGGCAATGCCAGAAAGATTATGGAGAAGATAAAAAAAGGTGAAGCAGATTATCACTTTATAGAGATTATGGCATGTCCTGGTGGCTGTGTGGGAGGAGGCGGTCAGCCCATACCAGTTGATGCCGAGATAAGAAGGCTCAGGGCACAGGCGCTATATAATGAAGATAGGTCTCTAAAATACAGAAAATCGCACGAGAATCCCTCGATTAAAAAGATATACGAGGATTTCCTGAAAGAACCACTGGGTGAGCTATCTCATAAACTTCTGCATACAAAATATACGGCAAGAAACAGGTATTAGGTATTATTATAGAAGGTAGTCTTAAATGTCATATCGCATAGAAAGGGACCTCCTGGGAGAGATGGAGGTCCCTAAAGATGCGTATTACGGTATCCATACAGTAAGGGCGCTGAAAAACTTTCCTGTATCAGGTTTTAAAATCCCTGAAGAACTTATTGTTGCCCTCGCCCAGGTGAAGGAGGCATGCACAAGGGCAAACATAAAGACAGGCCTATTAGATGAAAGAATAGGCAATGCCATAATTGATGCTGCAAGAGAGATACAAGAGGGTAATCTCCACCACCAGTTCCCTATAGATGCCTTTCAAGGCGGTGCAGGCACATCCACCAATATGAACATGAATGAGGTGATTGCCAACAGGGCAATCGAGCTTTTAGGGGGAGCAAAAGGCGATTATAACCTTGTCCATCCAATAGACCATGTGAATCTATCCCAATCTACAAACGATGTTTATCCTACCTCGGTGAAGGTAGCAGCAATAAATCTTGTTTTAAGATTAAGTGAGTCTCTGGCAAGGCTTCAGGGTAGTTTTCAGGAGAAAGAGTCTGCGTTTGCAGGGATATTGAAACTGGGAAGGACTGAGATGCAGGATGCTCTGCCTATAAGCCTTGGACAGGAATTCGGGGCATTTGCAGAGGCAATAGCCCGTGACAGATGGAGACTCTTTAAGGTAGAAGAGAGGTTAAGGCAGGTAAATCTCGGGGGCACAGCCATAGGGACAGGGTTAAATGCCAGAAGAGAATATATATTCACTGCCATTGAGGAACTACGTGAAATCACAGGATTGGGTATTGCAAGGGCAGAAAATATGGTGGATGCCACACAAAATGCAGATGTCTTTGTAGAGGTATCAGGACTGATAAAGTCTGCTGGTGTAAACTTATGTAAGATAGCCGGTGACCTGAGGATACTATCCAGTGGGCCACTGGGAGGCTTAGGCGAGATAATACTCCCAAAAATACAGGCAGGTTCATCTATCATGCCGAATAAGGTAAATCCTGTAATAACCGAGATGGTAACAGAGGTCTCTTTTCAGGTTATGGGCATGGACCATGTAATTGCAATGTCTGCCTCCCATGGGCAATTAGAACTCAATGCCTTCATGCCCCTTATTGCCTTTAATCTTTTGACATCTCTAAGGTTGATGATTAATGCAACAGAATTATTCAGAACCCACTGTATAGAGGGGATTACAGTAAATGAAGAGAGGTGCAAAAGATGGCTGGAGGAGAGCCTATGTCTTGCCACTGCCCTTGCACCTTATATAGGTCATGAAAAGGCTGGTGAGCTTTCTCAAAAGGCACAATTAGAAAGGAAACAGATAAGAGAGGTTGCCATAGAATCTGGTCTTTTTACAGATGAGGAATTAGATATCATATTCAGCCCCCAGGAGCTTACAAGACCCGGTATTCCCGGCGAAAAGAGATTAAAAAAGCGAGATAAACATGGCTGATACCACCTTAAGCGATACCCCCCGTGGCAGTAGACTCCACATCGCCATCTTCGGAAGGAGAAATGCAGGGAAATCGAGCCTCATAAATGCCCTTACAAACCAAGATATTGCCATCGTATCAGAGGTGCCAGGGACTACCACTGACCCTGTATATAAATCCATGGAGATACTACCCATAGGCCCTGTGGTCCTGATAGATACGGCAGGGATAGATGATGTAGGTGAACTGGGTAGATTGAGGATCGAAAAGGCATACAGTGTCCTGGCAAAGACAGACCTTATGCTCCTTGTCCTTGACCCATCCAATGTGAAAGGGGATTTTGAAGAACAGGTAATTGAACAGGCAAAGGCAAACCACGTGCCTGTAATAGGCGTCTTAAACAAGGTTGACCTTTATTCTGAGGCAAGCCTGGAGGCATTTAAAAATAGATTCCCCATACCTATTGTCCCTGTCAGCGCACTTAAAAAACAGGGAATCTATGAACTCAAGATGGCAATGATCAAACATGCACCAAAGGACTGGGTCTCTCCCACTATCCTTGGTGATCTCATCTCACCTGGTGATACTGTGATCCTTGTGGTGCCCATAGACCTTGCAGCACCAAAAGGGAGATTGATATTGCCACAGGTTCAGACCATAAGAGATATCTTAGATAACGATGCCATGGCATATGTGGTAAAGGAAAGGGAATTAAAGGCAGCAATAGGTAGTCTCTATAAAAAACCCCGCCTTGTGGTAACAGACTCCCAGGCATTCCTTAAGGTGGCAGCAGACACGCCCAGGGACGTCCTCATGACATCATTTTCCATACTATTTGCCCGCTATAAAGGTGACCTGCCTGCCCTTGTCAAGGGCGTTAAGGCCATAGAGAATTTAGTGCCTGGAGATAAGGTGCTCATAGCAGAGGCATGCACCCACCACAGGGTAGAAGATGACATAGGGACCGTCAAGATACCGAGGTGGTTAAGGCAATTTGTAGGTGGAGAACTCGATTTTAGCTGGGCAAGTGGGCACGAATTACCTAAGGATCTAAAAGATTATAAACTCATCATCCATTGTGGTGCCTGCATGATAAACAGAAAGGAGATGATACACCGTTTGATGGAGGCAGAAAAGGCAGGTATACCCATGGCAAATTATGGGGTTGTGATTGCATATACCCTCGGTATCTTGAAGCGTGCGCTTGAGCCTTTTCCAGAAGTAAAAGGGTTAATGGAATAATAAGGGATAAACTTGATCGGGCTTTGTTTACTTTTGTTTCAATCCGCTTTATAATATTAAAAGGTAAAAAAAAATGAAACACGATAATAAAGGACAGGTTGCAGATTTCATAAATGAAGATTTGATATTCTCATGCCTTGAAAAGGCAAAAAATTCCACCAAAGAAGAGGCAAAGGACATTATAGAGAAGGCAAGACAGGCAAACGGTCTTGACCTATATGAAACAGCAGTTTTACTTCAGAACAAAGACCCGGAGGTTTCAGAGCTAATCTTTCATGCTGCCCATGAGATAAAAGAAAAGATTTACGGAAAAAGGCTTGTCCTGTTTGCACCCCTTTATATAAGCAATTATTGCATCAATAACTGTGTTTACTGCGGTTACAGAAGGGATAACAATATAGAAAGGGCAAAGCTCACCATGGATCATATAAAAGAGGAGGTCATTGCCCTGGAAAACATGGGGCATAAAAGGATTGCCCTTGAGACAGGCGAAGACCCTGTGAAATGTCCTATTGAGTATGTCCTTGAGGCAATGGATACCATATACAGCATAAAAAAGGATATGGGCAGTATAAGAAGGATAAATGTCAATATAGCAGCCACAACAGTAGAAAATTACCGAAAACTCAAAAAGGCTGGTATAGGGACATATATCCTTTTTCAAGAGACATATCATAGAGAGACCTATAAAAAGATGCATCCATCAGGGCCGAAAAGTGATTACAACTGGCATACCCTTGCCATGGATAGGGCAATGGAAGGAGGAATTGATGATGTAGGGCTCGGGGCGCTCTTTGGTCTTTACGATTACAGGTTTGAGGTATTGGGATTGCTTGCCCATTCTCTTCACCTTGAGGAGAGATTCGGTGTAGGCTGTCATACCATCTCCGTGCCGAGGATGAGGCCCGCAACAGGTGTGAATATTGAGACATTTCCATATCTTGTCAATGATGAGGATTTTAAAAGGATCATTCCTATTATACGCCTTTCTGTCCCTTATACAGGTATGATACTATCCACCCGTGAACCTGCATGGTTTAGAGATGAGCTTATAAACCTCGGTATATCCCAGATAAGCGCTGGTTCATGCACAGGAGTTGGCGGCTACCATAAAGAGATCGAAAAAGAACGCATTGAATCAACCATGCAGTTCAAGATAGAGGATAACCGCACCATCGATGAGGTGTTGATAAGTGTATGTTTATCAGGATACATCCCCAGTTTTTGCACAGCCTGCTACAGACAGGGCAGGACAGGGGACAGGTTTATGCCTCTGGCTAAATCAGGGAAGATCCAGAATATATGCCAGCCCAATGCAATCCTTACATTCAAAGAGTTCCTCCTTGATTATGCTTCAGAACGTCTAAAAGATATCGGGGAAAAAACTATAAAAGACCACCTAAAACAGATACCCAATGAAAAGATAAGGATGCAGACAGAAGAAAGACTAAAAAGACTCGAGAATGGCGAGAGGGATCTATATTTCTAAACCCTGCGCATTAAAATTTATCTCATTCGATCCCTGCAAGCCTCTTTGCAAGTCCAGAGATGCTGTTTAAAAGTGCAGCCTCGCTACCTTTAGAGCACTTTATGGAAGCTATGCTTTTAATACTTGATGTCTCTATATCTGTTCTTTTTGCAGATAAGATGTATGTATCTCCAAATAAGGCAAGCCTACCTGTAATATTTTCCCTTGCCCCAAGAAGGCTGCCTAATTTTACAGAATTTTTTTCATCCACAAGGCCTGACTCCACAAGCCTATGTTCTTCCATAATTCGGATTAAATCTTCACGATTTACAAGCTCAAACTTCCCTATATTATAAAGCTCCTCCTTGAGAGCCTCTGTGAGTATCAAGGCTATAGTATTCATCTTTGATTCAGTTTCAAGGTCATACACAACAATCCTTGTCTTATCAAAGATCTTTTTGTCATTTTTGGCTACATGGCCAAGGACACTTTCTGTTGTCTGCTCAGGTTTTGATGGTTGTTTGCTTTGTGTTTTTTCATTTTGTAGCTTTGGATCAATTATCGTCGTTGGTTTCAAAGATTTTTCATGGGAAATTGATGTTTCGCCTGCCTTTTGCATAGCAGTAAGCAACATATCAGACTTTGCCTGGGCAAAGAGCTTCCTGTATACGCCTGGGATGATATTCATAAAATCTTCTGGATAACCCCTTCCTGAAATATTTTCATGGACAGAAAACACGGCACCTGTGGCTACGTTGATCATATCCATTTTCCAGAAAAACCTCGCAGGGCCATCACTACCTCTCTCTACAACCATAATATAATTTGCATAGAGATGGACACCAATCTGCCTTGCCATAGCCCAATTGTCCTCATTAAGTTGCTGTCTTGTTATCTTTTGATCCCCTAAAACTGTCTTTAAGTCCTCTTCCGGTGCAACCTCATATATGCCTCTCATATTCAGAAACCTATTTGTTGCATCATACTGTTTTTTTGCAAAGGTTTCATGGGGAACCTTATAGGATTGACGCATACCGTGAACAGAGGTATAAAATGGGTCAGAGATAGCAACTAATGCAACCCTTAATTTATTAGTTTTGGGAGGTTCAGGTATTTTCTTGAGATATGTCTTTTGCTCTGCACAATTATTTATGATAACAGTCGCAATTAAAAACAACAAAAAAAATAGGCATACTTTTAAGTGGTTTATTTTTTTCAAAACATGATTCTCCTTTTTTAGGCCTTTAAAAATAGGCCTTACTATCCTACAAGATAAATCCTGTCGTTTTCCCTTACCTTTTCCTTGACCTTAATGCCAACATCCTTACCTGCCTCTGCCTTTTCTACAAATTCATGCTCTATCTGCATGGATTCTACAACCTGTTCAAAATCCGTTGCAGTGCCCTTAAACCTGATCTTATCACCTATCTTGAGCTCGTCGTTTGTTATCCTGATGGCAGCTACACCTATCTTTGAAAAATACCTGATTACCTTTCCTACCTCTTTTTCTTCCATAAACCCCTCCTTAGATATAAGCTTTATAATTCTAACACTTTTATATTAAAAAATAAAACAGCAATATCAAAGCATTTTAATTAAACCTTGACAATAGTAAATTTTTTTCATATCTTAATAACCTTGCGGGCCGTTAACTCAGGTCGGTAGAGTATCTGCCTTTTAAGCAGAGAGTCGCAAGTTCAAGTCTTGCACGGCCCATTTTTCACGTCCCCATCGTCTAGCCTGGCCTAGGACACTGGCCTTTCAAGCCGGCAACGGGGGTTCAAAGCCCCCTGGGGACGCTTTTTAACTTATTGAAATTATTAGATTTCGCTACTCTAAAAGTCGGTTCTATTTCGGTTCTATAAGTATTTTCAAATAGTTAGCTGATGTTTCTATAAGCATCTGAATTTTAACGTATTTTTATTCTGATTTAGATTCTTTATTTTTAAGGTAGACTACATTATCTATCTTTGCTACTGCATCAAGCAATGTTTTACTATACGCATGATAATAATTATCTGTAGAATGAATATCTCTATGTCTCATCAATCTTTGTGCTGTAAACCTGTCCGTAACAGGAACTACTTGAGTGCAGAAACTGTGTCTTGTTGCCTCATATAAGGTTACATCGGTTTTTGAAAAATTTTTCCATACATTCCATAGGAACCACTGGGTATATGGCCTATTTGTGTCTGGATTAATAAAAAGAAAATCCTTTGGAAATTTCCCTTTTATGTTTCTCTGAACAACGGCAAGTGCAGTATCGTTTAAGGGAACAGGAAGAATATCTTTGTTTTTTGTTTTTTCAACAATGATATTTCCTGACCTTGCCCTTTCAATCCACACAAAACGCCTTTGAATGTCAACACTTTTCACAAGAATTGCAACAAGCTCCGAAGGTCTTACGCCAGTATGCATTGCAAATAAAATAGGATCTCTATGTTTTTCAGGTATATTATTTAGCCCTATTTCCTGTTCTTCTTTTGTTAAGGCCGTTCTTCTTTTGGTTACTGTAGATTTAATTTCAGGAAAGACAGGTAGTTCTTTTATTACGCCTCTTTTTTGTAACCAGACGAAAAAATTATGAAGAACGGTAAAAATATTTTTTTGTGTTTTTCCTGAAATACTTTTTTTAAACAGTGTTGTTTTAAATTCAGATAAAAGAGCAAGGTTTATTTCTATTACATCTTTTTTTACAAAGTAGCTATAATAATTGTTGTAATATGATTTAATATGCCTATAATGTTCATGACTTATTTCGTTGTTGAGAAGCTCAACATATTTTTCTTCAAGATAATTTTCAAATTGTATTTCAAATTTTCTTTGGGCTATTACTGAGTCAGCATATTCATATGGATTAAATGTTTTTGTTTTTACTGCATGTGATATATCAATGAGTTTTTTCAGTGCCTTGTCGTAAGTTAAAACATCCCCATCATTATCTCTTCTGTATTCATAATGCTGTCCGTTCCAATAAATTCTAACAAGACATTTTGGATTACCACAGATGCAGACGTTTTTCTGCATTTTTTTCCTGCATTTAGAGCATAGTATTACCCCTTTCATTATAAGCCCTCCCTGTTTTAGTAAATCCTGAGATAGTGAAAAGGTATCAACAGGGAGAGTAAATGTCAATTTAATTACCTCTTTTAAGTTTTATAAGTTGCCAACCTGTTTTACTTTAGTATCATCTTCTATATATGCTTTGTAGAACAGAGTAATTAGCAAAATAAAAACTGTTCTATAATTTGGATTGACGTGAAATTTATCGAAGTAAGGTATTATTTCTGGTAAGTTATATATTTTGTTTAAATGTTCAACTATTTCATCATAAGATAAATCTGTATTGAGAATACCTGCATTAAAAGTTAAAAAAGTTTTTAAATCGCTTTTTTCAAAATCATCAAAATAAGTTTCAAGTTCATTCAGGATTTTATCAATTTTATATATAGCCTGCAAATAATTTGTTTTAACTCTATTATAGTTATTTATAATTTTTGAACAAATTTTTAAAGCATTGTTGTTCTCTAAAATATTTTTATATGATTTTGTTAAAAGTTCTGCATAAGATGTAACGTCTTTTAAAGGAGAAAATAAATCATATTCTTGTCCCCTTTCTGGTAAATATCTTTGAGGTTCTTCTAAAATTGTTGATAAACTTAAATAAAATGAAAATTCAAGGATTTTATCTAATAAATTTTTTTGATTTAAATTGTTTTTTTCAAGGCAATTCTTCAATTTCATCTCACCGCTTTTTATCTTATTTAAATCTTTAATAAAATTAGGTGTAAATCCGCATAGGCATTTAGTTTTAGTTTCGTCAGGTGTATGTTTTTCAATTTCAATTCTTTCTGCACCACAGACAAGGCATTTTTCTATTTTTTTATGATAATTATTATCGTAAAGAAGATAAGTATTATTCTTAAATTGATGTGCTTCTACATTTTTACATAAAATACATTCATGTCCGTATGAATCTTTTTTTTGAAAAGAGCATTTATGTGGAGATAGTCTTACAGTAAATATCTTTTTGTTATTTTCTCTTTTTATATCGAGAATTTGTGCATCGAAACTTCTATCATTATTATCTATAATGCTATTCTCGTCAATTACATAATCCATTTTTTGAATCCCTGATACTATTTTCCAAGAATCACCTGCTTTTTTTAAACGGTATCCGTGTAATACAAAGGTTTCTCCTATTTTCCTTTCTGGTCTACCTTTTGTTTTTTCCATAATCAAACTCCTTAATTTATTATTTTAAAGTATTAATTTTTTTACTTAATCTAAAATAACGTTTTGCACCTTTCTGAAATTAATACTTTTGTATAAGCCCTTAACACGAAAGGAAAAATCAATGAAATTAACCGAATCTCAGGAAGATACAGTCAATATTCTTGCTGTTAATTTTTTAAGTAAACCTAAAGTAAAAAAAGAGATTAAAGGGATAAAAGTGTCTTTCCTTGAGGACAGCAGGATTGAAAATTTTAAGTGTGTCAAGTTTATTCATGTTTTTTACATAGATAAGAACGGTGGTATTTACGACAAACAGGTAAAAATTAAAAAGGTAAAATCGTGAAAGGCGTTGTCGTTCAGAAAGAGAAAACCAGAACAGGAGAAAGGGTAAGAAT
>Ga0067045_1028314_pt1 | contig 36483 bp, 15 predicted proteins | sample TerdegcTABiofilm_FD_59184 | JGI IMG/M metagenome (GOLD analysis project Ga0067045, IMG submission 59184) | Combined Assembly of (Gp0054472, Gp0054536) Wastewater bioreactor microbial communities from Singapore -Terephthalate degrading...
GTGCTGGAACGGTGTGGTGCCCGGGACTTTTACTGTGGCGGGCGAAGTGTTTTACCCGCTTGATAACGACGCCTCGCTTAACGGAAGCTATTCAAACGGCTCGTGGCAGATAACCGCTCCGGCATTTAGAGACGGATATAAATACAGGGTGAGGGTTAAAGCCAGAGACAATGCTATACCTTATAACGAGGAAGTTAATATAAGCTCGATAAGTTTTGTATACGATACCACGCCGCCCGAGCCCGTAATAACATATCCTATTTCTTTGCCGGACTCTAAAGGAAATATTAATTTTGTTCCGACAGTATCAGGAACGATTTATGAACCTTTTTCTATCGATTACGCTTCAATAGCGGTGCAGGAAGCGGATACTTTAAACTATTACGATCCGCAAACATCCACATTCAATTCGTCGACTCAAAAATGGATAGGCGCGTCTATAACGGGCACCGGACCAAATTACAACTTTTCCGTTTTGTCTCCGACTCTTTCCGACAATAAGAATTATAATATTTATGTTAAAGCCGGAGATAAAGCCTCAAACTCTAAGGTTGGAGATGCAACCGTTATAATAAGATACGACGTAACTCCTCCGGTATCCGATATTTCCTTCCCGGTTAATTTAGAATTTTATAATTTCATATCATCGGTTACCGGGACATCTTCGGATCCTAACTCCAATCCAAGCGGCGTAAAAAACACTCAAATTAGAATTCAACAACTTTTCGGAAGCAATTATTACTGGAACGGCACCTTATGGGTTAGCGCGGAAACCTGGCTTAACCCTGTTTCCGGCCTTAACTGGACTAAAACCACTCAACTTCCGCCAAATAATACTCCGAGCGGTTTTGAGGATAACGGCTTATACGAAATAAAATCTCGCGCTTTCGATATAGCCGCAAACACTCAGACGGTTCTTCTTACCGGCGCCGTTTTTAGATTCGATACCTCGAGTCCTACCGCGGTAATAACTCAGCCTATAGACGGATACAGATATAACTCTCTTAACTCTATTACCGGTACCGCTCAGGATAGTTATAATGTAAGATTTCCTCTTGTAAGAATTTACGATATATCGCTTAACGCTTACTGGAACGGAACTATATGGGCAAAGGATACTACGGACGATCCCAATTATCCCGAGATATGGCTTGTTACAAATTCTTCATCGTCTACCGGTTCTCCTTTCGGTTGGTCTTTAAATACTTCCGCGGTTAGCTGGCCCGATAGAGACAACGGGCTTAGAGCCGATGTTAAGGTGATAGACAGGGCCGGGAATTTTAATATTTTTAGCTCCACTTTCAGTTTCGATAAAACTCCGCCTCAAACCAATATAACTTATCCGCCGGTAAACGATGTCAGATATTCTTCTATGAGCGCTATAAGCGGAACGGTTTACGACCAGACTTCTAACATAAACTCGGTTTACATTAGAATGTGGTATATAAACGGTGGAACCACTTATTATTTTAGCCCGGCTACTCCTCACTGGAACTTATCCGATACCGGCTGGTGGTCGGTAGGCGGAACAAATAATTTGCCTAAAGGAGTAATAAATAACTGGAATTACACGAATTCCGATTTTACAAATCCGGGCAACTTAGATTTTGTCTGGAAGGAATCCACTAACGACGGAAAGAACGGTAAAAAGTTTTATATTGCGGCAAGATCGGTGGATATGACGACCAACATGGAGGTTTCATATACCACAAGAACGTTTATATTCGATAACGAAGGCCCGATAACTCAACCCATATTCCCCGAACCGAACTCTTCTTATAACAACATACCTACGATTATAGGAACGGTTTACGACGATAGCCCAATTAACTGGATAAAAGTTTCCATATTAAATCAAGATACGACAAAATATTTCGACGGCTCCGGTTTTAATTCAAGTTCGGAATTATGGCTTGACGTAAGCAATATTTATCAATCCAGCTGGACATATATAAACGGATTATTAAATTATACAAACGGCAATCATTACGTTATAAAATCGAGCGGAACCGATATTATAGGAAACATACAATCTTCTCAGGGAATCGTAAGGTTCTTATACGATACATCGGAGCCTAACTCTTATGTGGCCATACCTCAAAACGGACTGGTTTATAACGACGATAGAGTCGTGCTTGGGAACGCCTCCGACCCGGGTTATATACACCAGGGTATAAACGGAACAGGAAGCGGAGTTTATCCGTATGCGGGATGGGCAAAAGGTAAGGTTCAGGTTTGCATATTCAGAGATACCGAGCCGCTTATGGGAATATCCGGCCCGGCAACTTACGGTGCGGGCACCGGTTGGGATAGTTCGGGTTATTTCTGGAACGGTTCGACCTGGACGGCGGTAAGCGGCGGACCGGTATGGGTTGACGCTACATTTACGGACCAATTGGGTAACTGGAGTTATGACGGCCTTGTCTGCGACGACGATAGCGAGCGAAACAATCATACCTGCTGGGTTAAGGGTTATCCGTATCATGCGTGGATAAGGGCTCAGGATAACGCAAATAATCTGCAATCTATTATCTCCGCCGGACCTCGTTTCTATATAGCCGCTCCCGCAAGAAGCTTTCTAGTAAGCTTTGCTCAAGGAAGTTTTTCCGCCGGAACGGATGTGGATGTTACGGTTGAAGCAAAAGACGGAGATAACGGTACGGGAGCCAGAGCCGCAGCTTATCAAAGCACCGTTACTTTCTATGTTGACGGAGTTCCGGGCGGACCCGAAACGATGGATAGCGATTATATTCTCGACGATGTCTACGGTTTGCCTCCGGCTACAAAATTTGAAGCCGGAGATTACGGAATAAAAACTTTTAAAGTGAGACTCAGAAAATCCGGTATAAGAGCTTTAAGAGTTCAGGACCAGGATAATCCTTCCATTTACGGTTCTCAAAACGCTACGGTTAATCCCGATATTGCGGATAGAATATCAATAATAGCTGATTACGATTTGTCTGGAGAACAGCCGGACCCCGGAACTGTTAGCGGCAAAAAGGGAGCTCCGAGACAAAAATTGGCCGGGGCTTCTGTTACTTATCTTTTGCAGGTTACCGATAAATACTGGAACCCGGTAATGTCTTCCGCAACTACAGTTAATGTTTCGGACGACGATCCAAATAACGATTCCATAAGCCCGAACTTAAGCAACTTCGTATTTACGGGAACGGCCACGATAACAAGAGTTTTTGTCTCGGCTAATTCTTCCGGTTGGAAGGTTAGCGCTTTAGGCGCCGGAAATTATCCGAATAACAATAATCCTTCTTCGCCCGTTATAGTAAATCCAAATCCCGCGGACAGATTATTATTGGTAATGCCGGGCGAGTCGGTTAACCAGGGTAAATTTGCCGTTGAGCCGAAAGGCAAAAACGGAGTTCCGGATCCTCAAAGAGCCGGAGTTCCTTTTAATATAACCGCATACTCTGTTGACCCATACTATAATATAGTTTCTACCAATAATATACAGGTTTGGGTGGATATTCCTACCGATAAATATTACATAAAACAACCGACTCAAACTCTTGTAAATGGTTCCACCACATTCACTCTTACCCCTGTTGTGGCCTCTACTCATAACATTTTTGGCTATACTTTGCAGCTTTCAAATACTTATTATGTTACACCAAATCCCGTGAATGTCTGGTGGAATTCGCCTGTAAAACTGCAGGTACTTGCCGAAGGCGAGTTTATAGATAGCGGAAAACCGCCTTATGATTCCAATCCTACATCCGGCGGTAAAACCGGAACAAAAGCCGGGCTTACGGCCGGAGTTACAAGCTATGTTACCGTTAATCTGGTGGATAATTATTTCAATATTGTTAAAGGGACTACCCCGTGGCTTAACCCGGCAAACAATAATCCTATCGTTAAGATAGATTTCTTAAACGATTCTAATATACAATCCAGAGGAATAGTACCAAGTCCCTATACCAAGAGTTTGATAAACGGTACTACAACTTTCGCTTTTATCCCGGTTACAAGAAACCAGATCTCCGGACTTTCAATAAGAGCGACGGATACAGGAGCGATAGGAACAAATTACTCGACCGATACCGCAAGCGGTATAATAGTAAATCCGAATACCCCTATTTCCTTAATGCTTTACGCTCCCGGAGAAACGCCGTCCGAGGGAAGCGTAACCGGAAAAACGGGTACGTTAAATACCCTTACGGCGGGAACTACTTATCAGCTGGTTGTAAGAAGCGTAGACCTTTATAACAATAAATCTCCGGACGGAAGAAGCGTAAGAATAACCGCAAACGATACGTTTGCCGACATTCCGCTTCCATCTCCTTTAGCAAACGGGGAAATAATTTTCGACGGGTTTGTCCCATCGGCCGCAACATCCAATCTTGTTATAAATAGTATAGATAATGACAGTATAAATCCAAAACTTTCTACTTCCACAGTCGGCGGCATTTCTGTAGTCCCCGGAACCGCGGTAAGACTTATGTGGCAGATTCCAAACCAATATTTGGTTGCCGGTAAAAATGTTTATACTTACGGAGTAGACGGAAGCGTTTCGACTCAAACTGCCGGCATAGGATTTAACGCATATGTTTATGCGGTAGATTCGAGATATAATCCGACAACGGTAACGGACAGAACCATAAGAGTAACCTCGGACGACCCGTTCTATACTACTGTCGGTAATTTTTCGATGAGCGGAGGAACGGCGGTAGTAAGCGGAATAACATTCAGGACAGCGACTCCGAGGAAACTAACCGCTACCGACTTAACCGGAGTTCCGAATCTTATTTCTCAAACATCCGTAGATATACCGGTCGGACCTAATACTCCGACTAAGTTAAGGGTTTTATTGCCCGGCGAATCGAGAGTTCCGGGAGATAACAATCCGATTACCAAAGGAAGAACAGGAACTCCATCTAATACTTTGAAAGCCGGAGATACTTTTTATGTTACGGTAGATATAACCGATTCGTTCTGGAATTTAGTTCCCGGAGCAAGTCAAGAGATAAGGGTATTAATAGACGATCCTTTCGGAGCTGTGGTTCCTTCTTCTCAGGTTGTAATTACGAGTGCCACATTCGCCATAACTCCAAGAAGAGCCGGCCCAATTTCGATAAGAGCCGAGTTGGTTAATGATCCGCCGGTGTGGGGACCGGTTTTGAGTGTTGATACGGCCACACCGGTTAACATAAATCCGAATGTTCCGAGAAGGCTTTTAACTTTACTGCCCGGAGAGAACTGGTGGCAAGGTTCTTATATTGGCAAACAAGGAAGTTTGAATCAGACGATTACCGCCGGAGTTTCGTTTAATGTAAGAGTAGGCGTTGTCGACGATTATTTTAATTTGGTACCCGGAAGAGCGGTAACCGTAAAAATAAATACTCCGGTCGATTCTTATGCTCCATCGGTTTCTACAGTGGATATAAATACAGCTTTCGGATATACCGACTTAATACCCATAGAGCTTAGAATAGCTACTCAACAATATATAACCGCGATAGATTATTACGATTCAGGGATAGCGGCCGATCCTCAGTCTTCCACTTTTACCGTAAAACATAATAATCCTTACGGATTGCAATTGTTAATGCCCGGAGAAACAAATATACCCGGTAATGGAATTTATCCTAACGGTGGTAAGACTATTAATATATCTACTCCAACAGCGGGAACAATGTTTTATGTAAGAGCCAATTTGGTAGACAGATATTTTAATATATGTAAAGATGTCGTGACCGGTCCGGATGTTTACATATATACTAACGATCCCTATGATATAGATCCTTCTACCGTTACGATGTCTTACGGGGGCGTAGATATACCGGTTAATCTTGTTAAAAAATCAACATCAACATTTATTAAACTCTATCCTTCCGCAGCTGTCGGCAACGACATATGTACTGCCAACTCGCCTACAAATATATGTCTTAACAGCGATTTGCAGGCCAGGTCGTCTTTCAAAGTATATTCTTCTACCGCTACAAAACTTCATATAACTTTACCCGGAGAAAATATATTGGAAGGTTATTGTAATATAAATCCGCCTTGTAAATTTACTCAGATACAAAATCCAAACCCGGGCAAATCCGGAACCGCATTACCTTATACCATAGATTCAGGTCCTTTAAACGTTAAGGTTTATCTGGTTGACGATTTTTATAATATAGCTACCGAACAGACCGGATCTAGTCAAGATACTAATCCTATAGCCGTTATGCCGGATGTAAAATTGTCTTTCCCGAACGATTCCAAAATAACTCCGCCGGCAAATCAAACTCTTTCTAACGGTTACGCTTTATTTTCCGCTCTACCCAAAGTTTCTTCAAATACTTATAACATAATAGCCTCTACATCTTCTTCATCTTCAGTAAGCTATTCTTCTGGATCGGCTTCTTTGGTAGTTTGGCCGGCCCCAGTTTCTAAACTTAAATACACGATGCCTTCAACAACGGTTGTTGCCGGTGTAGCCTTTGATGCTTATTTGGGAGCTTACGATCAATACGATAACTTATGTTCAACCGGACCTAATATTTATTTGGGAACTGTAACTTTTGTAGTTACGAATCAGTCTAATCCTAATCAACAACCTTCGCTTATTTCTGCCACTACCAATTTCTTTACATCCGATAAAGGATTTAAGTATTTACCTCTCTGGTTTACCCTTAAAAAATCTGGCACAGATTATATAGGGGCTGTGGATGTATATAATCCTTTAGTAAGCGTTAATCCGCTTCAAGAGTTATATGTATTGCCGGGAGATTTATATGCTTTTAAAGTAAATCCTTATGAGGATACGCTTGTCGGCGCAGGTTCTTTGTCTAACCCGGGAAGACAAGTACTTACAGCTCAGGCTGTCGATGCTTATGATAATAACATATCTTCAGCCGGAGTAGCCGGTTATATCCAGATAGCCCAAGTTTCGGGTTCTACCGGGGTTTTGCAATGGCAGGATAGCGGTAGCGGTTTGTGGTACGATATCGGTACTTCAACAATCTGGTATACCAACTCTTCCGGTATTATAGGTGGATTGGTTCCGTTGTCTTACAAAGTTTCGTCCAAATCAAACGATTGGGCTAGGGTCTGGATAGGAACTACTACCATCAACATGCTTGACGGGTATATAGCTAAGAAGCAAAATGTTACTGGAAGGCTTGTGACAAAAGGCGGAACTCCTACTAAGTTGGTATGGGTATCAACCCCGGCTTATATAACTGTTGGAATAGATGAGGTGCCAGGGGCCGGCGGCTTGTTTACTGTTGAAAGAAGAGACGACTTCGATAATATATCTACCGACGGAGATCTTGTAGTATTTCCAACTTTACTGGCTTCCCATGTCGATGTTCATACCAATTTGGGAAAGATTATGGGAACATTTGGAACCTTCGGCGACTATGGATTTAGAAATCTTTCAAATACAGGATTTATCCCGCAAGCGGTTATATATAACGGACAATCGCAGGTTTCTTTTAGATATCACGATAGAGTCGCTTCGTTTAGCGGGGTCTCTCCTTCTTCTAACACCGCCGAGGGTGGAAGACCCGGTTATTGGAGGATTGAAGCAAGAAGCGGTGCTCTTGCGCCTGCGGTATATGACCTTGAAACAAGGCCTATTGATGTGTCAAAAGTATCAATAGTAAATAATCCAAGAACTATTGTTGCTGGAAAGATAACCGATTATGTCGGAACCACTCAAGAGTTTGAGGCGCAACTAAGAGACATCTTCGATAACCCATCAATAGCGACCTATACTTATACCATAAGATTTTCCAGTTTTACAAGAGAAGCTTCGAAGTATTACGATTATTTCGGATTTTCTCTCTCGACACAAACGGATTCGACATATACTTATAAGTTTGCCTCTCCTACATCTACCGCGGATATAACTACCAATAATTATAAAGTTAAATTTTATTATATAGATACAAAATCAAGCGATGAATATTCGGTGTATTTGCCGACAAAACCGATAATTTCGGCAAGCGTAGTCGATAAAATTAACTGGGAAGCATCGACGCAAAGCGTTAAGATTGTCCCTGACTATACTTATCAGATAGGTTTTAGACAAGGTCAAGGTCAATCGGTAGTTGCCGGAACCACTTCGCAGTTGATTATAGTAGCTATTGAAGATTATTTCGGTAATAAAACTCCAGTTATAGCCGAAGATTCTCCAGGTAATGGTATAGGTTTCTATGTTATGTCAACTTCGAGCGGTAATTTTAGGGTTAGCTGGCCTGATGATCAGAATTTTACTTCTACAAGACCGGCTACTATTAGTATGAAATTAGGAGAATCCTCAACTTCTTTTTATTTTATAGATACACTTGCAACATATAACTCGACTCATACGCTTACAGTCGATACCGTTATTGAAAAGAATTGGCAGATAGGTATAACTTCATACTCTATTATTCCGGCCGCCCCGCATCATTTAAATATAGAAACGCCGCCAAGAAGACTTGTAGCCGGAACTACCGTTCAGTATGCTGATTATGTTTTGGGAATTACAACTCCAACTAATATAACCGTTTCAATAAGAGATATATTTGATAATATTACAACTACCTCATCAATTGTTAATATAACGGTAACTTCTACTAGAACAACTGTATACGGCGGGATATTACCCGACGAAGAAACAATACCGTCAAATCCTAATTGGAGATTATTATCTGTAAATCCGCTTAATACTATAATTCCGCCAGGCTCATCTTTTTCAACTTATTATATATGGGATACTATTGTTGGAACTGTTGGAATTGTTATGAGTGGAAATGTTGATTCTATTCTTCTAAATTCAGTAACTCAATATCATTATATAACACCTAACAAAGCAGATTATATAACACTTCATCATCCCTATACTCCTACAAACCCATTAGGGGTCTTGCAAAATGGTTTTATTACATTAAATATGAGAGATAAATTTGGAAATTTAGCCACTGGGGATCCAATAAACGGTCAGTATTATACCGGTACTATAATTTCAACTAACAATTCTGTTCAAGGCGCAGATTTTAGAGACCTTAATACAAATAATACTTATTACACATTTACCGAATCCGATCAAGGTGTTAGGGTGTTTAGATTAGTGGATAGATATATTGAAACTTTAAATATAAGAGTTACTGATTATTTTAATCCTATGGTATATGGCTATACGAATGATTCTGCAAGAGGTAAGCCTGTCTCATCGGATATAGATGTTCCTTTGAGTGGCGTGTTAGTTACGCCGGTTGATATGGCTCCTGAAGATCCGTTGCCTTCTAATAAAGTATCTATGGGGCTTTATAGAACAAGTTTATATCAAGGTGATGGGCTTGTTAATGGATCTCCTTCTCCTATTGCAATGTTGCGTTTAACTTTACAAACAAAGCCTATGGGTACCCCGGATGGGATATTAAAAGCTCTTATAGTAAAATCAAGTGGTACTCTGCCGCCCGGAGATGTTAGAGAAATAGGTTTATATTGGGATAATCCGATGGACGGTCAGGCGGGTTTATTTGACGGAGAGGACACTTTGGGCGGCACGCCAAAGGATATACTTATATCCACCGGAGTTTGGGATGTTAATCAACAGGGGTGGAGGTTTGAAAACTTAGATACTAAAAACTCTACCGCGACATTGATAACCAATGTTCCTAAAAATTATTTTATAACGGTTAGAATTTCTACTACTGCCAATGTTCCTACAAGTTTAGGACTTGCAATAGATAATCCGACGCTTATAACCGTATCGACCAATATAGGCGTAGCTTATAATAATTTCCCCATAGCAACATCCACATCTCCCGTTACAAGAGCTCCGGCGGAAATACAAATAGCGGGAGAGGATATAGCCGCCTGGTGGCAGCCTACTGCGATGCCTCTGGCCAAGTACTCGTATGTAGAGCAAGGTCAGTCCAGGGTGGGTATGCTTAAGATAAAAGCATGGACTAACGAGTTTTATGGATATATAAGAACCATTAAAGTTATAAAAACAGGTAATGGTAATCCTGCAGATATAAAATCAATGAGATTGTTCTTAGACTCTATTGGGGGAGATCCTTCGCTTGGCGATGGAGATTTTCAGTTTTCAATAGATAAAGAAATAACAGACCCTCTAAATCCGCCCGAAATAGATCCCAATGACCCGAATATGTGGTCTTTACCTATACAATATCCTTCTATAGACGGATTGATAGATACATCAACTAGAACTTATTTTGTCGTATACGAATTTGATGAAGCGGCTATACCGGGGACATATCACGGGGCCAGAGTTGACGGAGACGGAATAGTTACGGAAAAAATAGCTTCTTTTAGTCCGATAGTTTCCTCTACTATCCCGGTCATAGCTACCGGTGACGTAGTAAGATTGGAAGATGTCAATAAATCATCGCCAAATGATTTTTCAAAACCGTCGTTTTTAACTCAAAACGATAAAAACAAACCGATAGCTAGATTTACTTTAAAAATAAATGGAGCAAAGGGTTCGGCTTTATGGAAAGGAATAAAATTGGATAGATGGATAGTATCATCAGAAAATGGCGGAACTCCCGTTTACAATAAATATGATGATGTAACATCTATAAATATTTGGTATGATCTGGATAAGGACGGGCTTTTTGACGAAACAAAAGATAGAAACGTAAATCTTCCGTCTATAAATAAGAGAGTGTTCCCGGCTTCCACTTTATTTAACCCGATAACATCGGCGGATACCGTTATAAGAGTCGCAGACATATCTAAGTATTTCCCCGTAGACAGCCCATTCCCGCCTGCTCCTGGAAGACTTATAATAAACGACGATCAGCCGGATCCAAATCTGAAAGAAGTTATTTATTATTCGAGCGTAGACTACATAAACAATAGTTTCACCGAAGTTGTAAGGGGCGCCGAAGGAACTATGGCCAGAGATTGGTCGAGCGGTACTATTATATCAGGCCAGGCTATAATTCCGCTTGTCGGAGATGAAAATAACCCTGACGGCCAGGTCATATATCCTCAAGAAAAAGATTATTTCATAACCTACGATATATCTCCGCTAGCATATGTAAGCGATTATTCTAATTTGGGTATCGCAGTAAGAACAACGGACTATTTTAATCTTCAAACTCCCAAAATAATGTCTACTTATAATATAGGCGTTACACCTCCGGGGAAATCAGTATCGCTTGTTTCAAGGATGAGAGAATATGCTGATAGAGTTATTATAATTGCAACACAAACAACACAAGGCCCAACGCTTCAACAAAAAGCGAAAGACCAACCCGTGCTTAACCTTGAATTTAAAACCGATGTTGCTGATGCTAAATGGCGATGGATAATGATATATGCGACAGGTTCGGTTATTTCCGAAGGTTCCGCGTTAAACGACGTAGATGCCGTCAAAATTTATTACGATGCCGATAATAACGGATTTTTAGACGCTACTAAAGATGTTTTCATAGGAAGCGGAACATTCGGTAACACTATATACGGTCCTCTTGTGGCGAGAGTTGATTTTTCAACTTCCGTTAGAATAATGACCGATCTGGAAGCTCAATCAAAAAATATTTCCCAAAGGTATTTTGTTACATATGATATAAAAAATACCGCTATGCCAAACGATCAGTTTGGAAATCAAAGATATTTAGGCGCTTATATTAAATCGGATTCGCTGCCTCAAAACAGCCCATTATTTGATGATCCATCCAAAAACTCTATATCTTTACCTAACTATGTAGATCTTTCATCTTCCACTTTACCGTATTCGTCTATATTGAGAGAGATAATAGCCGCTCCTTCTACTATTACGGTCACTGGCACTCCTTTGATGGTATCTACTGACGGAGTTGTTGCTCCTACCATTATTCTTACACAAAATATTACAACTCCCGGGCCTCAAGATGCCGCATGGAACGTGAATACCACAACGGGACTGCCGTCAAGCGGTTATTTAGTCGTTGATAATGAGATTATCAAATATAACGGTATTTCTGGTAATACTTTGCTTTTTGTAGACAGGGGTCAGTTTGGCTCTCCAATTGTCAACCATACAAGCGGCACCGTTATAGTCGGCTCGATTTATCAAGGCAAGATAAATTGGCCTTTAATGAAAATGATTTTAGCTACCACCGGATATGGGGTTAGATGGGAAGGAGTTAAATTTACAAGGAGTCAACCCGCTCCGCTAAATGGATATGATAACGATATTTTGAATGTTAAGGTATGGCTTGATAATGGTAATGGAGTTTTTGATAGGGATCCAATCAGTGGACAAAATCTTAGCGATTATCTTATAGGAAGCGGAAAGTTTGGTGATATAGACCCTATGGGTAAAGTTACCGTCTATGTTAAAGATCCAAGATTGGGACCGAACCAAAATTATGTAATATTGGGAACCACACCGACTGTAGTATTTGTTACTGTGGATATATCTCCAACCTCCAATTTCTCTCACATATTACTTGATCCGCCTAACGATGTTATAGGTACCAACGTCGTCGATCCGGAACATTTTATATTTGGACCTTCTTATGCCGGACACAAAGCGGAATTTCCTCAGTCGATTATAGCTTCCGGCGCAAACTTAATATTGCCAGAGATTAATACCATAACTGTTACTCCGGAAGATATCTCTCCCGCATATACAACTCAAAACGATAAAGATGTGGGAGTGCTATCAATGAGGATGAAGGTTAATAAGACATCGGCAAAAGTTGAAGCTATAAGACTTTTAAAGACAGGAACCGCTAATGATACTGATATCAATCTTGTTAAGATATTTGAGGATTCAAACTCAAACTGTATATTTGATGCCGCCGATAAATCAAAAGATGAGAACGGTATATATAATCATCTGATGTCGTATGGTAATGAAAGTTTTGCGCAAAATCAAGTTGCTATAACATTAAAGAGACCTCTTGTTGTTACTACTAATACAGCCTGTTTCTTTGTAGCATACGATATATCCCAGTTTGCTATATTAGGTTCAACGGTTGGTTTGCTTTTACCCAATACCTCTTATTTCACTGTATCCATTCCAAACGATATAACACTTACAACATATCCTGTCAGAACTTATCCGATGTCTATCCAAGAAGTTGGGTCCGATGTAAGGATGGGTTTTTATGATGTGGCTGATGAAGTCGTAGTAGCTGGTGGGGTTGGACAGGCTCAAAGAGATGTCCCAGTATTAAGATTTAATATGAAGACCGATGCCGGTTTTGCTAAATGGTATTCAATAAAAATGAGAAGGACAGGCGCTTCCAACGACCCAGCGGCACCGTTTGGTAAAAACAGCGACGTTAAATTTATTAAGATTTATCGCGATGCTAATCAAAACGATATGTTGGATGTAAATGATGTTAATGTCTCCGAAAAAGAAACCCAATCGGTTAATCTGTTTGCTTCCACAAATACGGCAAGTGAAACAACACCTTTTGACCTCGTAGTAGAATCTACGGAAGGTTTCCCCACAAAAGGATATTTAATGCTGAACGATGCCGAGCTTGTTTATTTCTCAACGATAGGTTGGAGTGGGTCTTATAATAAACCGTATTTATCCATAATTTCAAGAGGAATGAAGTTAGGCGATAGGTATACTCCGGTAGTAAATCATGCCGTAGGTTCAAAAGTTAAAAAAGTTGATCTTTATGATCAAGAAAAATTACTTGAACTTCAAGCTGAGATAAACCTTTCCGAAACCCAAATTCTTTCTCCACTACCTCAGACATTTTTCATAGCTTATGATATAGGAGAAACAGCCATACCGGGCAATAAAGTTGGGGCTTTAATAAACGATAATTCTTGGATAAATGTTAATTACCCGCACAATGTAAATCAAAACATATTTGTAAATATTTCAAAGTTTAATCCCGAGGGCACAAGAATAAGCGCATTCCCATTTAGTTCAAGCTTGATACCTATAAGAGCAGTATATTTAAATATTGTTGGTATCGATATATCACCTCTTTCTGCGGAAATAAATAAAAACGATTTGCCTGTTATGAGTCTTAAACTGAAATCAACTCAGGATTTTATAAGGATAGGTCAGATCAATTTTACTCAAACCGGAACTATAGAACAATCTATTACGGGATTAGGTGATGGGGATTTTAGCGGCGTAAGTATCTGGAAAGATATGGATAATGACGGTTCTTTCTCGCCACTTTTTGATAGACGACTTGGTATAACATACTGGTCCTCAACTTCAACATTTAAAAATGGAATAAGCGTAATCATAAAAGAAGGAGAAATTCCGTATATAACAGTAACAACCAATACTACAATATTGCATATTCTTATAAACACAGGTGAGATTGACCTTTCCTCGTCTTCAATAATAGGACATAAAGTCGGTATCAGTATTAATAATTTCATAGATATAAAAGGTCCGAACGGATTACCGCTTGCGGCAGGCCAGTATTTTGCGGATAGATATCCGATTTCAACCAACAAAATATCTATTGTTTCGGGTAACATTAAGCTTACCCCCGTTTATCAGCCTATAATAATAGCGCCAAACGGCTATCCCGCTTATGCGCTTGTAAATTCAAGCGGAAATATTTTAGTAGGTTCGGATGGTTATCCTCTGCCGGATGAGACCAAATGGATATACGCTTCCACTATGACTTCCTGCAAGCCCAACGAACCTTTGATAGACATAAACGGAGACGGAGTCCCGGATAACTTCGATTTCTTTAATAAAGGCAAATGTGTTAACATATCTCTTAATAACTCTCAATATCCTTCGTTCGATATAGACGGAGATAGAATAATAGACTTTGAAACCAATTTAGATTACATTCCGGATAAGATTGTGGACAACGGCTGGAAAGAACCTTTGTACTTCATAGGCGACAGATATCAAAACCAGAGACTTTATTATTCCGTGCCCCAGGTCGGAGCGGTTCCTACGGTTTGGTCTTCTAAAACAAATGAATTAATTGCCAAATGGCAGCCGGCTACAACATCAGTTGTGAGGTATGAGGTGACTGTCGGTGAAAATTATAGAGATGTTACCGGTATTAAAAAGAGTTGGGACTCTGTAGGAAACGTATTATCCGGTTCTGTTAAAAATATTTCATTATCGCCTGGTAATATGACCGTTCTTACTTCAAGAATAACTTTGGATTCTTCAAGCTTTACGGTAAAAGATGCTTCTAATTTCGCTCAGGAAGGTATAGTTTATGTCGGTAGCGAGATAATGCTTGTTTCAAAGATAGACAACCAGACATTTAGAATACTTGAAAGAGGAGTACAGGGCTCATACTCTTCAATGCATACTCCGTGGGGAGAGGTGGTATCCGATAGGGCATATATAGTTTCGGTTAGAGCCGTTACTTCCAGCGGAGGTTATATACCAAATGAAAACGGAACGCCTGTGTTAATATTTAGAATAGATACGACCAAACCCACAACACCAGGTGCGCCTCAGCCTCAGGTTCCCGAAGGCGTGGCCGCAGGTCAGAGCTACTCGCTCAAATGGACTCAATCTACCGATCCCGAGTCCAACATAATGGCTTACGAAATACAAGAAAGAGAAAACACAAGCCCAATATGGAAAACAATTAACGGCATACCGGGTTATAAATACGGCGGCGGTATAAATAACTTATACACCGTAGGCGACCCGATAATCCCAGGAGAGTCTCCAAGACCCGCAGGTAATTATTATACTTATAGAATAAGAGCATGGAACTTTGCGGGATTGTCTTCCGATTGGTCTGAGGTTTCCAAACCTGCGGCTACAAGCATAGGTAAAGAGATAATCCAAAAAGTAGACGCTTATCCAAACCCAGTAGATTTGAGAAAAGGCGGAAAAGAGGGTAAAGTTACCATTGCTTATATACTCAACGACGATGCCGAGGTTACTATAAGTATATATGATTTATTGGGATATCTTGTAAAAGAGATCAAGATATCGAGAGGGAATAAAGGCGCTCAGATGGGTTCCAATTACATAGAATGGAACGGTAAAAACGATCTGGGCGGAGTAGTATCCAAAGGCGGTTATATAGTAAGAATCAAAGCTTCAAGCCCGAAAGGTTCTACTACGGTTACAAAGAAAATAGGAATAATACACTGATTACCAATTTCTTCTAAATTTCGAAAGTTCTTTAGCTAACATTCTTGCCACTTCGTCCGCTTCTTCTTTTAACGGGCTTTTTGTTATTGTTTCCAAAGCTTTTTGAGCGTATCCGGTTTTTAAGTTATCCAGCGCCGCTTCTTTCGAAAGCCCTAATTTTGAATTGGATTTTCGTTTTATGGTTTCAAACAAAATCTCTCCGGTTTTCGAATCTACCAATTTAATATACACCTCTACGGTTCTTGAGTAATAAACGCCTATGTTTTTATTGTTAAATTCTCTAACCTCTCCGTATATCAAAGCGTCCGCTTCCAAAAGTTTTCCAAGCTCCTGCGTAGTTATAGAATTAAGCTGTCCCCCGTCGGATATGCCTATGAGTTTGAGTCTTTCGTAAGTTATTTTTCTGTCCTGAAGGTCGAAACCGGCAGAGTCTATATATGACTCTAATAAATTCTCCATTATGAAAGACGCATCTATATCTACGCTCATATTATCGAAAGGTAAAAGAGCCAGTTTTTCCGGGAAAGGAGTAGTATGTTTCGGCTTTAGCGGAGCGGAGGCGCAGGAATATAGTAATATAACAAAACTCATTTTAATTGTTTGTTTAAATATTTTGTTCATATTTCCTCTTTTTTTAGTATAATCAAATTATAACACATATCCGGTGTGTTTAGAAGGGATAAGGAGGAATTATGAAAATCCGGTTATTTTTGCTTACGGCTTTTTTATTTTCAAATAATATTAAAGCCTCTGAAACTTTCCAGTTTGCTCCCCCGCCGTTTAATATATTAAATTTAAGGTCGGTAGACGCGAGAGAGGACGGGGGTATAGATTATGTCAGCATTAAAGTAGACGATATTAAATTTAAAGCCATAAACTATTCGGCGGCAAGAACCGTTAAAAAATGGGAAAGCGGGGGTTTTAGCTGGGGTTATAACTTCGGCGGTGTATTTGGAAAAGGAAACTTTGCTTCCGGGTTAGGTTCTTTAGATTCCGAGATGAGAATGACCGGTATGACATTCGGTATGCAGCCTAATTTTTATTTTGACCTTGCCGGAAAAGAAGAGGACGATTTCAGTTTGCCTTTTTATTTTGGGCCTCATATGAACTTTACAATGCTTGTCGGAAGTTTTGATTATTTATACCCGGTGGTTTCGGGTTGGCCTCCAACCATAACTTATTATAGAGACACAGCTTATCTTACAAGCTTTACAATGATGTTAGGCTGGCAGTTCGGTATACAGGCCGGAATTAACCTTGGACCCGTTAAGTTTGTACCCTATGTTGATTTCCATCAGGAGTTGGGCGGTAGCGTTTCTTATTCGGCCACCATGGAAGGGAGCACTTACTCAGATTCTCAAAGCATTAAATCCACATCTTTAAGCGCTACTCCCGGTTTCGACATAGTTTTTAGAAACATAGGTCTTAGCCTGGGTGGAGCCGTAAACACTATGAAAAGCACAAGCGGAAGCGGTAAAGACGTAAAAACAACCACATTCCATTTAAGATGGCAGACCAAATTCAGATCGGTCTGCGGAATTTAGTTGTAATTAAAGGAGGATGTTATGAAAAACTCAATTTTTAAAATTTATCTTCTCGCCTTGACTCTACCGATATTAACCGGCTGTTTGACAACCAGAACCGCGACATATCCGGACGACGATTACGATACCGTTTTTAAAAGAACGGTAAAAAATTTATGTTCAGATCCGGACCTTCTGGTTTATGAAGCCGACAAATCAAACGGCGTTATAAAAGTTCAGGGCAGACAGGCTCTTTTTGTAAATCCCCCGGTAGGAACTCAGCTTAATATAAAAGGCGCAAAAGGAGAAACCCCGGTTACCGCGGACATAACAATGCCGGGTATGTCTAATATATGGGCGGATAGACTTATATCGGCCACCGCAGGCCCGGTTACCAAAACAAAAAAAGAACCGGTAAAATCCGGCGTAATCGATAGCGTTTATCTTAAAAACGGAACGGTGGTAAAGGGTAAAATTACCGAAGATACAAACGAATATGTAATAGTGGAACACGACAATAAATGGGAAAAGATAAACAGAGCGGATATAGAAAAAATAATTAGAAACTGATTTTTATCGGTTAGTTTTTGAAAACAAAACTTGAGATTAACTTCCAATTATAATCCGATTATATTTTTTTATTCTATATTGATATAATTTAATTATGGATTTGAAATTAAACGAGCGTATTTTGATTTTCGACGGCGCGATGGGGACCGAGGTCTCAAAAAGAATAAAGAAAGAAGATAACCTTCCAAACGATTTTTTAAATCTAACCGATCCCAAGATAATAGAAGATATACATTTGTCTTATATAAACGCGGGGGCGGATGTTATTGAAACAAATACTTTTAACTCTAACTTAATAACTCTTAGCGAGTTTAATAAAACCGAGTATTTTAAGGAGTTAAACGAAAAAGCGGTTTTGATAGCTAAAAACGCAATAAAAAGATCTAATAAGAAAATTTATATATGCGCAAGTATCGGCCCGCTAACCGTATCTCTTTCTTTGGGCTCAAAATACGATTTTGACGAAATAAAAACGGCTTATATAAAACAGCTGGAAATCCTTTTTAATTCCGGAGTGGATTTAGCCATATTTGAAACGGCTCACGATATGATTAATTTAAAAGCCGGTCTTTGCGCGGCATATGAGATATTCGGTTATAAAAAACTTCCGATCATAGCCTCGGTAACATTAAATTCAAACGGTTTTATGTTAAGCGGCCACGATATAAAATCCGTTTATTCAAACCTCTCGGATTTCGATTTGTTGGCTTTAGGAATAAACTGCTCAGTTGGGCCCAAGGATATGGAGATTTTTATAAAAACTCTTTCGGATATCTCTCATTTTCCCACATTGATAATGCCAAACGCGGGTTTTCCCGATGAAAAAGGCGGTTACGATTTGTCTCCAGAATCGTTTTCCCAAACCTTAACCGATTACGCTAAAAAAGGATTTATAAATATAACTGGCGGTTGTTGCGGAACGGGCCCGTCCCATATAAAATCCATCTCCGAGTCGCTTAAAAACATAAAACCGAGAGATATAAAAAAAGAAAAAAAATTTTCAATATCGCATAAGATAGCAATATTTGAAGATGATATAGAAAAACCGTTTTTAGCCGCAGAGAGATTAAATTCTTTGGGCAGCAAAAAATTTAGAGATATGGTTTCAAACTCCGATGTCGACGGTATAATAAGTTTAGCCAAAGAACAGGTTAAAAAAGGGGCGCATTTGCTCGATATATCTTTTATAAATCCCGAAAGAGACGAAAAAAAGGATATTTTAAAATTTCTTCCTTTAATATCTTCTAATGTTAGAGTTCCCATTATGATAGATTCTACGAATATAGAATCTTTCGAAACGGCTTTAAAGATTGTCGGCTCAAAGCTGATATTAAACTCTATAAATTTTGAAAATGGGGATGGCAAACCTTTAAAAGCTATTTGTTTACAAAAAAAATACGGATGTGCGATTGTTTGCGGGCTTATAGACGAAAATAAAAAAATGCCTTTCGAGTTTGAAAAAAAGATGAAAATATTCGAAAGAGCCGTTAAATTTTTTAAAGATAAAGATGCGGATCTAAATAACATAATATTCGACCCTCTGGTATTTCCTATCGCTACGGCGGATTATAAAAAATCGGCATACGATACTCTTTTGGCGGTGGAGGAAATAAACAAAAAAGGTTTTAAAACGATTTTGGGATTAAGCAATGTTTCTTTCGGGCTACCGCAAATAACAAGGAAATATTTAAATTCAGTTTTTCTTTATATGGCGATTAAAAGAGGTCTTGATTTTGCGATAGTAAACGTAATGGAAAAAATCCCGTACGCTTTGATAGATAAGGAAATAAGAGATATTTCGGAGAAGATTTTAAACGGAGAGCCGGATCTTATAAAGGAACTTGTAGAGAAAACTTCGGGGAAGAAAGCTCAAAACAATATACAAGAAAAAAAGTTATCCGAAGAAGAGGCGCTGAAAACAATAATAGTTGAAGGATCCGGAGAAGTTGAAAAAATCATTGATTCTTTGCTTTTAAAATATCCCGCCGATTTTATAATAAACAATTTTATAATACCCGCCATGAACGAGGTCGGAGAAAAGTTTTCAAAAGGGGAGTATATAGTTACCGAGGTTTTGTCCTGCGCTTCGGTTTCTCAAAAAGCGATAGACCTTTTAAAACCTCATATGAAAAAAGATTCGTTTAAAAGAGGCAAACTTTTGCTCGCTACGGTTAAAGGGGACGTTCACGATATAGGGAAAAATCTGGTTTCTATAATATTCGAGTCTAACGGATTTGATGTGGTGGACTTAGGAACAAAGGTGGAGCCCGAAATAATAGTCGAAAGCGTATTGAAAGAAAAGCCGGATTTTATAGGTCTTTCCGGGCTTTTGGCCAGATCTTGCGAGTATATGATAGAAACCGCTTTAAAATTAAAAGAAAATAATATAGCCGTTCCTTTGCTTTTAGGCGGAGCGGCGCTATCCGAAAGATTCGTTTTAACCAAAATAAAGCCGATTTACGAAAATTCTTTTTATTCTAAAGATGCGATCGACGGAGTAAAGGTAGCCTGCGAATGGAAAAAAATCTAAAACCCGATTATAAATTAAAAAATCCGAATTTAACAAGAAGGAAATTCGAGGATTACGATATTGAAAAAATATTTGAAGCCATCAATTACGATATGCTTTATTTCCGTTTTTTCAATCTAAAAAAATCTCAAAAAGATAAACTTGTAAAACTTGAAAACCAGATATCGGAGATAAAAAAAGAGATAATGGAAAAAAAATCGATAATACCGAAAGGCGTTTCCAAAGTTTTTAAAGCCTCTTCTTTCTCAAATTTTATAATAATAAAAGACGATGAAGGAAACGAGATTGAACGAATAGAAACAAAACAAAATTCTAAAGGGATTTGTCTCGCGGATTTTATAGGAGAAGAGGATTACGTGGGCTTTAGTTCTGTAAGCGTTTTTTTAAACGAAGGGGTATTTGAAAATCTTCTTTCCAATAAAGACTTTTCAAAATTATACATAATAAACTCCATAGCCGTAATGAGCGCGGAGGCTTTTTGCGAAATACTTCATAAACAGGTTAATGTGGATTTCGGTATCGATAATAGTTTAAATTTAAACTCTGTTTTTTCTAACGGGTCTGGCAAAAGATTTTCGCCGGGGTATCCTTCGATAGATATATCCGCAAACAAAAAAATATACGATTTGTTAAACGCAAAAGAGATTGGCTCGTCCATAACCGAAAGTTTTATGATAGAGCCCGAATCTTCCGTTCAGTCCATAATTTTACATAACCCCAAATCAGACTATTAAAACCCTTCTCTAATAAAGTTGTATAGATGCATAGATGTATGGAGGCGTGGACGATTAGACAATTAGATGTATAGATGTGTAGATGTATGGATGTATAGAAAATTGTATTGTTTTATTGGGTATTTGAATTAACTTAAAACTTACAACTTTAAACATAAAACATTGAACATTAAGCTTTAAACTTACGACTTTTTATTCCTTTCGTGCAACTTTAAACTTCAAACATATAACTTATAGTCTCTAATCTCTCCTCTCTATTCTCTGTTATTAGACATTGAACTTCTTGAGACTTTTGGCTTTGAGCTATTCATATCTTAAAGCGTCTATGGGGTTTAATTTCGCCGCTTTAGATGCTGGCCATATTCCAAAAATTATTCCTATTAGCGTTGAAAATCCAAAAGCGAAAAATATAGTTCCAATATTTATTGAAGGCTTTATTTTTATTATAAAATGCGCTATCCATGATATAAAATATCCTGCGAATATTCCCATAGTTCCGCCTATTAAACAAAGTATGGATGATTCTATTAAAAACTGTATCAATATGTCGCTTTTTTTTGCTCCTAAAGCTTTCCTTATTCCTATTTCTTTTGTTCTTTCGGTTACACTTACAAACATTATATTCATTATTCCTATGCCGCCGACAAGGAGAGATATCCCCGCAACTATATATACACCCAAAGATATTTTCGACATTATATTTTTAAATTCATTTATCTGGACATCGAAAGTATTTACTTCAAAATCATCGTCTTCATAATCTTTTTTATTATGTAATTTTCTCAAGGCAGTTACGGTTTGTTCTCTTGCTATTTGGGCCTGGGGTGGAGACGGTGCTATGATTTCTATAGAATCTATATATTTTTCACCTATTAATCTTTTCATGGCTGTATTGATGGGTATATATATTTGAGGGCTGGTTCCAAATAGCGACTCTATTTCTCTATCTTCTACTACACCTATAACCTTAAAAGTAATTTCGTTTATCTTAATTTGAGAGTTAATCGGATTATCATTTTTAAATAACTTGCTCGCGGCTGTTTTGTTTAACACCGCCACCTTTTCCATTTGTGTTTCTTCTTCTGGAGTATATACCCTGCCGTATACTTTTAAGCCGTTAAACTTAAAATCCTGTTGGCTTTGTTTTTCTATGGTTTCTCCTGAAGGAGTATGAATGTATGCTTCTATTTTTCTATCCATATAAGAAGTTTTAACTTTTCTGTATATGGAAGGATTTACTTTCTCGGCAAGAGGTACCATTGTCTTTATCGCTTCAACTTCTTTTATCGTAAGTTTTTTTGGTTTTTTGATGTGATGATATTTTGTAGAAACCCATAATTTTTTACTATCTTCCGAGGTGGTTGAGGAAAGTATCATTTTCATTAATCCATCGCTTACGGTCATTAAAGATATTATGGAAGAAACCCCTATAAATATCCCGAGTATGGTAAGCAAGCTTCTAAGTTTGTTTGTAAATATTGATTTAAGAGCTGAAGATATCTGCTCTTTTAATTCAAAAAAGGAAAAATAAGATTTTTCGTATACTATTTTGTTTCCTGTTGTTATTGAGGGTTCTTTCGAGGTTTTAATAATCTCCTGATTTGTTATTTTTCCGTCCTTCATTCTAATTATTCTGTCGGTTTCTCTCGCTATATCCTCATCGTGTGTAACTATAATTATGGTAAAACCGAGTTTATTTAACTCCCTAAATATTTGCATGACTTCAGCTCTTGATTTTGAATCGAGATTTCCGGTTGGTTCATCGGCGAGTATTAATATAGGATCTTTGACAAGAGCTCTTGCTATGGCGACTCTTTGTAATTGCCCACCGGATAGTTCGTTCGGTTTATGGGTTATTCTATCCAAAAGTCCCACCATTTCGAGACTTTTTAAAGCTTTGTTCTTGTCTTTTTGGTTTCCACCGTAGCTCATTGCCAGCATGACGTTGTCTAATGCGGTGGTATTTTTTAAAAGATGAAAAGATTGAAAAACAAATCCAACTGTTTTCGATCTTAAAAAACTTAATTTTATATCCGTGAAATTAGATACGTTTTCTCCGGAGAAATAATATTCCCCTTCGTCTAACCTATCTAAAAATCCTATTATATGAAGTAATGTGGATTTCCCCGATCCGGAAGGTCCTACTATAGATATGAATTCTCCTTGATCTATTGTTAAGCTTACATTATCTAATGCTTTAACATAAAACCTTCCGTTAGAGTATATCTTGGACGCATTTTTTATATTTATTAATCCCTTCATTTCAGTTTATAAAACGAAATGATTCTTCTTTTACGTGAGTTGAATAATATATTTTCATATTTTCTTCTAATCCCGATTTCACTTCTATCATATTTTCGTCGGAATCTCCCAAGGTTATTTGAATGTCTTTTAATTTATCATTTTCTTTTATTTTAACATAAGGATTTGCTGATATATATGTAATTGCTTTTTTTGGTATTGTTATTGCGTTTTTTTTAAACCCGGTTAATATATTTACGTTAGCGTTCATTCCCGAGCGTAATATCTCTTTTTTGTCAATCGGTATTATTTTGACTTCGTATACATTTACGCCGTTTTTTTCGACAGAGTCGAGGGATATGGAAGCCACTTTTCCTTTTAATATTAACTCGGGAAAAGAGTCCAGATAATACTCTACGTCCTGTCCTTCTTTTATCTTACCTATATCTATTTCATCTACAAATGCTTTTATTATAAGCTTATGAGATATTGCAAGTATTTCTTTTGAAACCGATACCGACTGCCCGACCTCTCCGTATATTTTTATTACGGTTCCATTTATTGGGGATACCACCGGCGTCAATTTATAAGATTCTTCTATTATCTTTCTTTCATATTCCGTATATGAGGAGGTTTTAATGGAATCTAAAAGAGCGGTTCTTTCGCTTGAACTGACTTTTGCTAATATTTGCCCGCATTCAACCTTGTCTCCCTCTTTTACGTATAGTTCTTCTAATCTCCCGTTTACCGTAGGCATTACTCCTACCCTATTATCCGATTCTACTATTGCGTTAACCTGCGTCTTTATAGTGAGATTTGATTTTTTTATGGTAAATTCTTGCATTGTCTTTAAAATATTATTTAATTGTTTTTTGTTTTTTATTCTTGAGTGAGCGTATATTATAGATATTAAAAAAAATATTGTTAAAATTATAACAATCTTTTTTGATTTAAATATTTTTCTCATTTTATTCTCCGATAGATCTTAAAAAATCAGCATATTTTATAATTATTCCACTTTTTGATATTATAAGATTTTTTTCTTCATTTATAACCCTGTCCTGTTCGGTTTTCCACTCAAAATAAGAGCTTTGCCCGTTTAAGTATTGTGTTTCTACAAGCCATGCCCTGGTTTTAGCCGATTCTAAAGAAGATTTAGCGATTTCATAATATGATAGGGATTGGTTGAAATCTATTAATTTTTCGTAGGAATTTACATAAATGGTTTCTATCAGTGTATTTAAATCTTCTTCTAATTTAGAAAGATTTTTCTTTTCTATAGTTTCCTCTAAAGATATTTTTCCGCTTGAAAATATCGGTACCGAAAGAGATGCGGATATGTCCCAGCTTTTGTTCTGTAGCTTTATATCTGCGCCAGATTTGGATATGCTGGAAGAAAAATTAAGTTGCGGAAGCCTTTCGTTTGTTTTTAATTTTATCAAAGCCTTTTGCTGGATTATCCATAGTCTGGTTTTTAAAACTTCAGGATGCAGATTTACAATCTCATTTAAGTTTAAATTGAGTTCAGAATCCGGCAGAGCAATTTCTATTTCTTCTATTTTATTGTCTATTGGCCTATTTAACAATAGATTTAGTTTTTTTTCATATATTGATATTTTGTTTTTATAGTTATCCATTTCCCATAAAGCTAACTTTAGGGAGGTTTCGGTCTCAAGCAAAGCCGATCTGCTTTCCAGTCCAGAATTGTATTTCATTTTTATTATATCGTAATTCTTTTTTCTTTTTTCGGCTATTGAAATCGATATATTATATAGTTCTTTGTATTCTGTTATGTTTGCCAACAAAACTCTGAGTTCATATAGCAGTTGAGATAATTTGGTTTTATACTCCGCTTCTATTTTGGATATCTCTATATCCGAATATGTTTTCAAATAATTTATTTCATAGTTTATTATCGGCATAGTCAAATTTGCGCCCAAAGAATATAAATTTGATGATGATAATTGAGTTCCGGTTCTGGAATAAGAAAAAACGCCTTTTATATCGGGGTATGATTTTTTATAAGAATTTTGTTTTTCTAATTTCGCTTTTTCTATTTGATATCTTATGGCTTTAAGTTCTTTGTTTTCGTTTATTAATATTTGTTTCGCCTTTTCAAAGTTAAGCGTGTTCTGGTTTTCGGCCGGATAAATATTAAGAGAAACTATCATAAATAAAAAAAAAGAAAATAAAAATCTCATAAATATATTATAACTTTATATTACAAGAATAGTTTTAAGCTTGAAAACAAATAATGTGTCTTGTAAATTTATATAATAGTTTTTATGAAAAAATTGTATATTTGTTCGGTAGGGTTGGATTGGGACGATTTGTCTTTAAAGGTTATTAAAATTATTTCTCAATCCGATATATTGGTTAGCAATTTTTACTCGGAAAATGAGCTTAAAAAACTTAAGCCGGACGGTTATAGGTTTATTAATAACGGTTCTTCCGATACGGATTTAATAAAACAAATAGAAAAATTGTTTTATAATTATAAAACCGTCGTGTATCTTACTCGGGGTAATCCTCTTTTTTTGAATATCGTTTCTCTAAATATTTATTCTTATTTTCGCAAAAAAAGAATAAAAGTGGAAGTAATTCCCGCGGTTTCGTCTTTTGATTATGTGATAAATATGGTTATGAAAAAATTCAAAATTAGAGTTTTTGAGTTTTCAGTGTTTTTTTATCCGATGAATATGCTTAAGCACGAGGCTTGCGATTTTAAAAATTCGTTGATATTTAATCTCGACGCTTTCAATAAAATAGATGGTTCATATAGAGAAGAATTTATAAAATTTGTTTTTAAAAGTTTCAATAAATCCCGTAATTTGTATCTTATCGCTTACGATTTTTAAAATCCAAAGAATATGTTAAAAAAGCGAAAATTAAAGATATAAGGAAGATAATACGGGATATAGGCCCCAATACTACGGTTTTTATCCCTTAGATGATAAAACATAATAGTATATTTTGATTAGGTATATCCAACGATATGCCTTTCTATGAGATTTTGAATTATTTAATGAGCGGGCTCAATTTTCAAAAATGGTATAATTAAAATATGAGTTTTTCTAACGATTCGGAGGTTTTTTATGAAATTTGTTGAGTGCGTGCCTAATTTTTCCGAAGGAAAAGACAAAAATAAGATAAACGATATAGTAAACGCGGCAAAAAGCGTAAGCGGGGTTTCTATTTTGGATGTGGAAAGCGATTTGGACCACAACAGAACGGTTCTAACTTTCATAGCTCCTTTAGATAAGGCGGTTGAGGCGATGTTTAGAGTCGCCAAAAGATCCGCCGAACTTATAGATTTGAACTATCACAAAGGCGAACATCCGAGAATGGGCTCGCTTGATGTCGCTCCTTTTATACCCATAATGGATACGAGTATAGACGAATGTGTGGCTTTAGCCAAGGAATTGGGCAGAAGAATAGGCGAGGAACTTTCTATACCGGTTTATCTTTACGATCAGGCGGCTCAAAGAGAAGATAGGAAAGATCTGGCCAAGGTTAGAAAAGGGCAGTTTGAGGGGCTTAAAGATGAGATAGGGAAAAACCCGGACAGAGTCCCGGATTTTGGACCCAATAAAATCCATCCGACGGCCGGAGCGGTGGCGGTAGGGGCTAGATTTCAGATAGTTAATTTTAACGTAAATCTCGATACAACCGATATGGATTTTGCCAAAGCTTTGGCGAAAAAAATAAGAACAAGCGGCGGCGGACTTCCGGCTTTAAGGGCCAAAGAAATATTTTTAGAATCTAAAAATCAGGTCCAGATATCTACGGTGCTTACAAATTACGGAGTTACTTCGATAAAAAAGGTCATTGACGAGATAAAAAAGGAAATAGAGCCCAAAGGGATAAAAATAACGGATACAGAGTTGATAGGCCTTACCGCCCAAAAACCCTTAGTAGATTATTCAATAGAAAGCCTTAATGTGTCTAATTTTAGCTATGAAAATCAGGTTCTTGAAAATAAAATAGCAAAGCTACTTTCCGGATGGGAGATGGGAGCAAATTTCGTGGTCGACGCTCTTTCAAATACAAATCCCACTCCGGGAGGCGGTTCGGCCGCCGCGATATGCGGTTCTATGGGGGCGGCTTTGATAGAGATGGCTCTGGGCATAACGGTAAAAGCTAAAAAAACTCCGGAAGATTTAAAAAACAAACTAAACGGCTATCTTTTAAAGATAAGAAATATGAGAAACGAACTTCAGTCTCAAACCGCGGAAGACGCCGCTTCTTTCGATACGGTTATGGCGGCTTTTAAGTTGCCTAAAGAAGATCCCAATAGAAAATCCGAGATACAAAAAGCACTTGTTTATGCGGCCAATATTCCGCTTAAAACGGCGAGAATTTGCTCGGAAATATCGTCGGTCGCAAGGGAAGTTCTGGAAGGCGAAGTGAAACAGGATGTCATATCCGATTACAGAAGCGGGCTTTATATGTTAGAGTGCGGAGTCAAATGCGCTTTAGAGAACGTCTATATAAACGCCAAATCCATAGAAGACGAAACGGTTAAGAAAAATCTTTTATCGGAAGCCGAAAATATCGTAAAAGCGGTAAGTTTAAAATAATTTGGAGGTAAAATGGCACAGCTGGATTTAATAACGAGAAATCTAATGTTGGATAGCTTGAAAGAGTACGCCAAGAGAAAAATAAATTACGATTTTATAAGAGAAATGGACAGATTAAACGAGTGTCCGGTTGAGATTTTAAAAGAGATGTACGACCCGAAGGTTTTGGGAGTTCATCTAATATCCATACCCGAGGAGTACGGCGGTATAGGCGGCGGTACATTGGACCTTTATAGAATATGCGAGCTTTTGGCCAGAATTGATTTGGGCATAGCGACAAGCGTATTTGCGACTTATTTAGGTATCGACCCGATAAACGTCGGCGGTACAAAAGAACAAAAAGCATACTGGCTTGGAAGAATAGCCAGAGAGAGATTGATGGTGGCATACGGCGCGACCGAGCCTGATGCTGGTAGCGACCTCGTCAATTTAAAAACGAAAGCTGAACATGTCGTAAAAGACGGCAAAATAGTAGGATACAAAATAACCGGTTTAAAACAATGGATTTCAAACGGCGGAATAGCCGACTTATATACCATACTCGCAATGGCTCCCGGCGGGCCGAGCTGGTTCGTGGTAGAGCGTAATATGGAAGGTTTTTCGCCGGCTCATCACGAAGATAAACACGGAATAAGGCTTTCAAATACGGCCGGGCTATCCTTGGACCAGGTTTATGTTCCAGCCGAAAACTTAATAGGCGGAGTTGAAGGTCAGGGGCTTTTGCAGGCTCAGGCGGTTTTCGGTTACACCAGGCTTATGGTTGCGGCGTTCGGTCTGGGTTGCGGATGGTCGGCTTTAGAGACCGCCATAAGATATTCTCAGCAAAGAATACAGGCCGGCGGACCGTTATCTGAAAAGCAGGGTTATATGAATAAATTGATAGTTCCGCATGCCGTAAATCTGGAAGCCGCAAGATCCTACATTGAGTATGTTGCAAACCGACTGGATTCGGGGGAGCACGGCCTTCAGACCGAAGGAGCGATAGCCAAGTACTGGGCCACCGAAAGCGGGAATAAAGCAAGCGAGGATTCTATACAGGCATTAGGCGGATACGGTTATACGAGAGATTTTCCCGTAGAGAAAATAAAAAGGGACGTTAAAATTACCTGCATATACGAAGGCACCAACGAGATAATGGAGATGACCATATACAGAGGCAGATGGCAGGAACATTTAAAAACGAGAGGCAACTACTATCTTGAAATGGCGAAGGAATTGGAGGAGTCGTCTAAAAACAACAACGACAGCGGTATGTATGAGGCGGCTTTGGGTCTTAAGGCTTTAAGCGTTATTTTAGAGGAGTGCAGAATAAACAAGCTTACAAGACATCAGTATGTGACTTTTGTTTTGGGAAAACTGATATCTATGGCCGAGCATGCATATATATTTTCAAAAACCGCTTCAAAAGAGAAATTTTCGGATAGCGTCAAGTTCGATTCCAACTCGTACAAAGCGATGTCGAGGGTTTTTGCCAAAACCGCGGCGCTAAAAATAGCTCAAGAAGGAAGCGCTCTGGTTTTGGGAGCAAACGATAAATCGACCAATCTGGCCGATAAAATAAATCTTTCGGAAATAGAGAAAAGACAGTATGGAATAATAAACGATATGGATATTATTTCCAGATCTCTGGTCCAGGTTTTTAAATCGAGATAAAGGAGAAGGTTATGAATATATTTGTTTGTATAAAACAGGTTCCGGATAGCTCTGAGGTAAAAATAAATCCGGAAACAGGTACTCTTATAAGAGCGGGAGTTCCTTCCATATTAAACCCTTACGACCATTTCGCTCTTGTCGCAGCGCTTACCATAAAGAAAAATAATCCGGACGCTGTAATCAACGTTATTACTATGGGACCGCCTCAGGCCAAAGCGGTGCTACAATTGGCGCTGGCTTTGGGTTGCGACAACGGATATCTTTTAAGCGACGTCGCTTTTGCAGGTTCCGATACATGGGCCACTTCTTACGCGCTTTCTCAAGGGATAAAAAAAATAGGTAAAGCCGATTTGATAATATGCGGTATGCAGGCTATAGACGGGGATACCGCCCAGGTAGGGCCCGGAATAGCTTCTCAGCTAAACATACCTCAGATTACTTTCTGCGATAATGTCGATCTTGAAGGCAAAAAAGTAATAGCCAAAAGGCACATAGACGACGGTTACGATATAGTAGAAGCAAATACCCCTTGCGTGGTTACTATGGTTATGCCGAAAGATTACGAATTGCCTTTCCCTTCTTTTGTGGATATTCATAAGGCTTCTTCCAAAACGATAATAACTTATTCCGCCGACGATATAGGGGCAAAAAAAGAATATATAGGCTTAAAAGGCTCTCCTACTCAGGTCAATAGAATTTATCCGCCTTCTAAGGAAGTAAAAACGACCGTAATAAATACGACTTCGGTCGAGGCGGTAGAGAAGATAATAGAAATAATGAGGCAGGAAAACTTTATTAAATAATTTCGGGAGGAATCGATGGGAATAGAAGTTTTAAAAACTTGCATAGGTTGCACCAAATGCGTTACGGTTTGTCCGTTCGGCGCGATATCTATGGTCGATAAAAAAGCGGTTATAGATTTAACCAAATGTACTTTGTGCGGAGCCTGCGTAAGCGTTTGTCCGGTAAAATCCATAGTGATATCCAGAGAAGCCGAAAAAAAAGATCTTTCGGGGTATAAAGATGTTTGGGTTTTTGTTGAGTTTTCCGATAACTCCGACCCCAAGCAACAGGGAGAGATTAAAAAGGTTTCTTTCGAGTTGTTATCCGAAGGAAGAAATCTTGCCGATAAGCTTAACAATAAGCTTTGTGCGGTTTTGTTGACCGATAAAAACAGAGATTACGAAAAGATATTATCCGATTATGGGGTTGACAGGATTTATCTGGTTGAAAACGACGAGTTTTTGCCCTACGATACCGATGTTTACTCAACCGCCGTTATGGCTTTGATAAATAAGTATAAACCCGCCGTATTTTTATACCCGGCCACTTATAAAGGAAGAGATTTAGCGCCGAGAATCGCCGCAAACCTTTATGTGGGGCTTACCGCCGACTGTACGGCGCTCGATATAAACAAAGACGGGCTTTTGGTTCAGTCAAGGCCGGCTTTCGGCGGAAATATTATGGCGGATATTTTATCGCCAAACTCAAGGCCTCAGATGGCTACGGTAAGACCCAACGTGATGAAAATAGAAAAAAGAAAAAGCGGAAATGTTGAAATAGTAAAAGAAGACATTAAAATAGGTAAAAACATAAGAAGAGTCAGCGTGGTAAGAAGAAATAAAGAAGAGCATGCGGGGCATGTAAAGATAGAAAACGCCGAGATTATAGTCTCGGGCGGAAGAGGGCTTAAAACGAAGGAAAGATTCGATGTTTTGCACGAGCTTGCCGAAATTTTAAGCGCAAGTGTCGGAGCTTCCAGAGCCGCGGTGGATAGCGGTTTTATAGATAAAAAACATCAGGTGGGACAAAGCGGAACGACCGTAAGGCCGAGGCTTTATCTGGCCTTCGGTATAAGCGGAGCCATACAGCATCTTGTCGGAATGAAAAATTCGGATATAATAATAGCTATAAACAAAGATCCAAACGCCCCGATATTCGGCGTTTCAAAGTATGCCGTAGTCGGAGACGGGTACGATATACTTAAAAAACTTATAGAAAAACTATCCGAGAGAAAAGAAAAAGTAGGGAACTAACCCGTATAAAACATTTTAAAGTTCCCTTTTCCGGCTTCTTTTGGGTTTTATGGGTCAAATCTTTAAAAAATTTTTTAACACCATAATAACCGTCGGATTTATCCCGGTAATTTTTGCGGTATTTGCGATATTTTATTTCCAATCCGCGTCTAAAAAAAATCTTATAAATAACTGGCAAAAACTTTGCGATTCTTTCGCCATAAGTTCTTACCAAAGCATAGACAATTTCGCAAAAAGGCTGGATTATCTTTATTACCTCAGAGAGATATATAAAAACGACGGCGAATTTTTAAAAAAAATATCGGACAAATACGAAGAAGTCGAGTTTGTAGCGATTTTAGACGAAAAAGGCATAGAAAGAGCCAGATATTCGGACGGCGGTTTCTCAAGATTATTTAAAAAACTGGACTTATCCTCCGAGGAATATTTCGGCAGATTAAAAAATAAAAAAGAAGGAGTAATAGGAGATTTTAGAATAATAGGAACTGTGCCTCTTGCCACCATAGTCTATCCCTTGGGAAAAGATTTTATATATGTGGCCGTTAATTTAAAGAAGTTTTTTTCTCATATATATACAACGAGAATAGGAGAGACGGGTTTTGTTTTTTTTATATCCGAAAACGGGGTGGTTTTAAGCGACGAGATAAAAAGATTGGGGTATCGGGAGATAGAAAAGATAGTTAAGAATTCCTACGGTTATTCCGAGATGGCCATAAACGAAAAAGAATATATGGCGGTTTTTAGAAAAGTCGGGGAACTCGATATATATGTGGTAGTATCTCAGGAAAAAAGAGAATTTTTTAGAGACGTAAACCTTATTTTTTACTCTCTTTTGTTTTTAATATTTATGGTTTTGACCGTCTCTTATTTTATAGCTTTAAACGCCTCCCAAAAACTTGCAATGCCGATATCCTCTCTGGTCGAAGCAAGCAAAAACGTAGCCAACGGCATATTCGATAAGCAAATAGAAGAAAAAAGCGATTTTACCGAGCTTAACGAATTGATATCGGTTTTTAATAAAATGAGTTTAAAACTCGACGAGTACAGCAAGATACAGATAGAAAAAATAATGGACGAAAGAGAAAAATTAAATATAATTACTCAAAATCTAAATATAGTGATAGCGCTTTCCAACATATCGGGCTATCCGGTTTATTTAAATCCCAAAGCGAAAGAAATTCTGGGAGAAAACCAGGAAGAAATAAGAGAATTTATCCATGAAAAAATATACGAAATTTCAAAAAACAAATCGAAAATAGTCAAAATAAAAGAGAAATATTTCGATATAAACATAGATATGATAAAATTCCAAAGGGAAAAACCTCTGATACTTTTTGTCGCGGAGGACGTGACCATGACGGTCAATATGCAGAAGATGAAAGAAGAAGTTTTTAGGTCCATAGCTCACGATATAAGGAGTCCTCTTTTGAATATGCAGGGATATATAAAGTTGCTTTCTTATACCGAAGATGAAAAGATTAGAAGGTACTCGAAGGGCTTAAAAGAAGAAAGCGATATCGTTTTTAAAATGATAGAAAATATACTGGATATTTCTAGGATAGAAAATAAGAACTTAGAGCTTGACCTTAAACAAACGGACCTTTCGTCTTTGCTAAAAAACCTTTCAGAGAGGTTTGAAGTAAGGGCGGAGGTTAAGAATATAAGATTTGAAAAAAATATCCCGGATTTCGAGGTCTATGCTTTAATAGACCCGGAGCTTTTTCAAAGGGCGGTAGAAAATATTTTAACCAACGCATTTAAGTATACGGATAACGGGGGAAGGGTGAGGCTGGAACTTAAAAAGGAAGAGAAAATAAAAATAATCGTTTCCGATACCGGCAAAGGAATAGAAAAACAAAGGCTTGGAGAAATATTTGAAAGATTTAAAAGTTATTCAAAAGACGGGTTTGGTCTCGGACTAAACATAGCCAAAACAATAATAGAGCTTCATAAAGGCAAAATAGAAGTTTTTTCCGAACCGGGGAAAGGAACGACTTTTATTTTGAGCATTTGAATTCGGAGAGGATATGATTTTTAAAAAAGAATATAAATCGGTTTATTATGTAATGATAGCTTTGAGCTTGTTTTTCATCGTTTTTTACGTAATAGATTTTCTTGTCGGAACCTCTTTGTATTTATCTTCTGCGGAAAGAAAATGGTACGACATAAAATTCGGGGAATTCGGATTTTTGAGAGGTAAACTGGCTCCGGAATTAAAAGAGGGGGACAAAAGAATAATAATAGCCGGAATAGACGACGATACTTTAAAAGCTTACGGCTGGCCGATGCCGAGAAAATATTATAAAAACGTAATAGAAAATCTAAATAAATACGGAGCGAGAGTAATAGGGTTCGACGTGCTTTTAATGGACCCGGACAGAACGCATCCGGAAAACGATGCGATATTTTCCGATGCGATTAAAAAAAACAAAAATGTCGTTTTGGGTTTTTCTCTCGACTCCGCAGGAGAGGTTATTTTGCCCACTAAAAAACTCTTAGAAAGCACCACAAATCTCGCAAGCTTGTCCGCCGCAATGATGCTTGACGGGGACGGGAAAATGAGAAAGATATATCCTTTTATGAGCCAGATTTTTTTAAAAGACAGAGAGATAACTTATTCTTACGATAAAATATGCTCAAACTGCCCTTCGGTAGGCTTTCCGCTGCTTGGCGCCTATGTTTATTCTTTTTATTCCGGCGTCGATTTGTCTTCTTTATACGAAAAATGGCATTCGGAGTTTGGAGATAAATCGTTTGTTATAAATTTCAGAAAACCTTTATACGACTCGGTTACCGCAATGTATTATTATGTTTCGGTTAAGGACTTAATAGAAGATAAAATATCCGAAGAGGCTAAGAAAAGATTAAAAGATTCCATGGTTTTTGTGGGGTCGGTGGCTCAAGGGGCGTTCGATCATTATCCCACTCCCGTCAAAGATCATACCCCCGGAGTCGAAATACATGCGGTTTGCGCCGATAACCTTTTAAATAACGATTATCTTATAGGAGTCAAATGGTATGCGGTAATATCGGTAATGCTTTTTTATATATGGTTGCCCGGGTTTTTAATAAAAAAATCGGTTCCGGTTTTATCTGTTTACAATTTTTTCGCTTTATTTGTTTTGATGTGGTTAAGCCTTGTCATGGTCGGTTATAGATACGATTTTTATTTTACGACTTTTTTTATCCCCAATCTTGTAAGTTACATATATGTTATAGCTTATAAATCGATAGTCGAGGATAGGCAGAAAAGATGGATTAAAAACACTTTTTCGCAGTATCTTTCTCCGGAAGTCGTGGATATAGTGGTAAAAGATCCTTCCAAGCTGAAATTGGGGGGAGATAAGAAAGATATGAGCATATTTTTTATGGACATAGCCGGCTTTACCACTATGAGCGAAAAATTATCTCCGGAAGAGGTGACCAATTTGTTGAATAACTATCTTTCGGAGCTTAGCGAAGTGATATTAAAAAACAAAGGGGTTATAGACAAATATATAGGAGATTGTATAATGGCTTTCTGGAACGCCCCCGTCGACGTGTCCAATCACAGGACCTGGGCCACTAAAGCGGCGATAGAGTGTGTCGAAAAAATAAAAGAGTTAAACGATAAAAATCAAGGGACATCCGAAGTGAACGTCAGAATAGGCATAAACAGCGGCCAGACCGTAGTCGGCAATATGGGTTCCAATAAAAGATTTTCTTATACCGTTTTGGGCGATAATGTTAATCTGGCCTCAAGGCTTGAAGGGGCCAATAAATATTTTCATACTAAAATAATGATAAGCGACGACGTTTATTCCGAAGCGAAGAACGAGATTGTTTTTAAGTATATAGGAGATATTTTGGTTGTGGGTAAAACCCAGTCGGTAAAGGTATGGGAGCCTTATAAATTAAAAGAAAAAATGAACGAAAAAGATCTGGAATTTATTAAAAACTTTGAAAATGGTATAAAATATTTTTATGATAAGGATTATGTTAATAGCGTCGAGTATTTTAAAAATGCGTACGGGATATTGCCGGGAGATTCATTGACCGAGTTTTATTTAAAAATATCCGAAGAGTTTTCTCAAAAAGGAGACGGCGGTTTTGACGGCGTTTTTAACATAAGGAGCAAGTAATGGATATATTCTGGCGTTTGGCTTTAAGCCATTTGATAGCGGATTTTACGCTTCAAACAAACTGGATAAATCGGATGAAGAGAAAAAACGCTATCGGCGTTTTGATTCATGTTTTAATACATATAATAACCACTTTTTTAATTTTAATGCCTTACCTTAAAGTCGTTTGGTTTAATTTGGCCGGTTTTGAGATAAAAGGATATCAGATGCTTTTTATAATATGCGCTTTGCATTTTATGGTCGATCAGACGAGAGTTTATGTTATAAACAAAAAGATATATCCGGACAATACGTTGAGTTTTATAATAGACCAGATTTTTCACTTTTATTTTATTTTCATCTTCACGCCTTTCAAAAACGTTTCGCCAAATTTCGCCGGGGAAAAAGCGGTTATGATATTAACATTCTTTGTCCTTGTTACTCATACGGCTACGGTTTTGATTTATTATATAGAAAAAGATATCGATAATA
>Ga0067045_1028315_pt1 | contig 36454 bp, 30 predicted proteins | sample TerdegcTABiofilm_FD_59184 | JGI IMG/M metagenome (GOLD analysis project Ga0067045, IMG submission 59184) | Combined Assembly of (Gp0054472, Gp0054536) Wastewater bioreactor microbial communities from Singapore -Terephthalate degrading...
AGAGTAGGAGCTCTATTCAACATTACTGGATGACCATCAATTAATTTTTCTAGGATTTCCCAAATCAGAGCATCTTTTCTATCGACTGCTTTTCTTGCACTTTTAACTGTTTTGAAATGACCTCTTTCAATCAGCTTTCTAATAATAAATGGTTTGAATAATTCCACAGCCATATCTTTAGGAAGACCGCATTGATGTAATTTCAATTCAGGTCCAACAACGATAACCGAACGGCCGGAATAATCAACACGTTTACCAAGTAAGTTCTGACGGAAACGACCTTGTTTTCCTTTAAGCATATCACTTAAAGATTTTAGCGGACGGTTGCCATCACTACGAACAGCACTTGCTCTTCTAGAATTATCGAATAATGCATCAACTGCTTCCTGGAGCATTCTTTTTTCGTTACGAAGAATTACTTCGGGGGCTTTGATATCAATTAATCTTTTAAGACGATTGTTGCGAATAATAACCCGTCTGTATAAATCATTTAAATCACTCGTAGCAAAACGACCACCTTCAAGTGGAACTAATGGTCTTAATTCAGGAGGAATAACCGGAATAACACTGAGAACCATCCATTCAGGTTTGTTTGGTACTTTTCCTTCATACTCTCTGAATGCTTCCAAAACACGAAGTCTCTTAAGAATATCACTTCTCTTTTGCTGCGAAGTTTCAACTGCTAACTGAGCTTTCAATTCCTGAAAAGTAATTTCGATATCTGTTTGTTTTAAAAGTTCTTTTACTGCATCTCCACCAATCTTAGCAAGAAATTTCTTTGGATCGTCATCATCCAATGCATCGTTATCATGTGGAAGTGAAGAAACAATTTCATAATACTGATCTTCTGAAATAAGATCTTTCTTGTTCAGTCCAGTTGGACCGGGATTGATTACAACATAAGATTCGTAATAAACAATTTTCTCAAGTTCTTTGGTTGTCATTCCAATAATATTACCAATCTTTGATGGTAATGCTTTAAAGAACCAGATATGCACAACAGGAACTGCAAGAGAGATGTGACCCATTCTCTCTCGACGAACGCTTTTTAAAGTAACTTCAACTCCGCAACGATCGCACACAATACCTTTGTATCTAATACCTTTGTATTTACCGCAAGCACATTCCCAATCTTTAACAGGTCCAAATATTTTTTCGCAGAACAATCCGTCTTTCTCAGGTCTGAAAGATCTGTAATTAATTGTTTCGGGTTTAGTTACTTCCCCATGTGATCTTGATAAAATATCATCCGGGCTTGCAAGACTAATGGTAATTTTTTCTATCTGCTTCAGTTTGGTTTCTTGTGTTTTTAATCTCATAATTTATTTTCTCCTAAAAATCTGTCAAGGACAGATCTTACGGTTGACTAATTAATTTTTATATCAAGGCCAAGACCTTGTAATTCTTTGATCATAACGTTAAATGCTTCCGGTATGTTTGGCTCCGGAATATTTTCGCCTTTAACAATTGCCTCGTAAGTTTTAGCTCTACCAGAAACGTCATCGCTCTTAACAGTAAGGATTTCTTGAAGGACATGAGCAGCACCGTAACCTTCGAGAGCCCAAACTTCCATTTCTCCAAATCTCTGACCACCAAATTGAGCTTTACCACCAAGCGGTTGTTGAGTGATTAAAGAGTATGGACCAATAGAGCGTGCATGAATCTTATCGTCAACCATATGGCCTAATTTCATCATATAAATATATCCGGTTGTAACTTTCTGATGGAATTTTTCGCCGCTTCTTCCATCATACAACCATGTTTTACTTCCATTTGGTAATCCAGCTTTTTCTAACCATTCTTCAACATCTTTAACAGTAGCCCCATCAAAAATTGGAGTTTCGAACTTTACACCAAGCTGTTTTCCTACCCAACCTAATGCTGTTTCATAAAGCTGTCCTAAGTTCATACGTGATGGTACTCCTAATGGATTTAATACTATATCAACCGGAGTTCCATCTTCGTGGTATGGCATATCTTCAACAGGAACAACTTTTGCAACAACACCTTTATTACCGTGACGACCGGCCATCTTATCACCAACAGAAATTTTTCTCTTCTTTGCAACATAGACTTTTGCTAATTGAGTAATTCCCGGAGGTAATTCATCTCCACTTTGTATTTTTAGTTTTTCACGCTTGTAATCTTCTTCAATATCAGCCAATAAATTGAAATAATTGGAGAAGAGTTGTTTGATAAGTTCGTTAGTATTTTTTCTTTCGAACCAATCTTTTGTATAATCTAATTTTGTAATGTCTTCAATATCTTCGAAAGTAGATTCTTTAATGGTTGTTCCGCTTCTAAGCACAACAGAACCATCCAGATCTCTAATTCCAGAGGTTGTCTTTCCTTCAGTAATTCTGGTTAGCTTTTTAACCAACTTTGAATAATGGTTATCACGTTTATTCTTAAATGCTGCTTCTAAAGTATCAAGTTGTTTCTTCTCAATCTTTTTAGCTTCTGCATCTTTTTTCTTTCTGCTGAATAAACGAGTTTTAATAACAGTACCCTTTAAACCCGGAGGTGCTTTAAGAGAAGCATCTTTAACATCACCGGCTTTATCACCAAAAATTGCTTTAAGAAGTTTTTCTTCTGGAGTAGGATCAGTTTCACCTTTAGGAGTAATTTTACCAATAAGGATATCACCTTCTTTAACTTCAGCACCTTCTCTTACAATACCATTTTCATCAAGATCTTTTGTTGCTTCTTCGCTAACATTTGGAATATCGCGGGTTAATTCTTCTTCACCGCGTTTTGTCTCACGTACTTGTAATTCAAATTCTTCAATATGGATTGATGTAAAAACATCTTCAGAAACAAGTCGTTCACTCAACACAATAGCATCTTCAAAATTATAACCTCTCCATGGCATGAATGCAACCGACACATTTCTACCAAGCGCTAACTCACCTTTTTCAATTGCAGGACCGTCTGCTAATACATCACCCTTCTTAATTTTCTGTCCTGTAATTACAACCGGCTTTTGAGTAAAACATGTTTCCTGATTTGTACCGGAAAATTTTGTAAGTAAATATTCAACTCTTCTTTCGTCATCAAAACTTACCAAAGCTTCAGGACTATTTTCATCAACATCATATTTAACAATAATTATTTTGGAATCGACGTAATCTACAACTCCATTATCTTCAGCAACAATTATGGAACGTGAATCTCTTGCAATCTTTTGTTCCATGCCGGTTCCAACAAGAGGTGCTTTTGGAACTAAGAGCGGAACTGCCTGACGTTGCATGTTAGAACCCATGAGTGCTCTATTAGCATCATCATGCTCGAGGAATGGAATCAATGCTGCTGCAGCACTAACTATTTGTGCCGGAGCTACGTCCATATAATGTACTTCATCAGGAGATACTACAGGGAATTCTCCTTTTAACCTACATTTAACTCTATCCAGTACAAATCTATTTTGATCATCGAGCGGAGCATTTGCCTGTGCAATTGTAAATTCATCTTCTTGATCAGCACTCAAATAATCAATGCTATTTGTAACTTTTCCATCTTTTACTTTTCTATATGGTGTTTCTAAAAATCCGTAATTGTTTACACGGGTAAAAATTGTTAAAGAAGAAATCAATCCGATGTTAGGACCTTCAGGGGTTTCGATTGGACACAAACGACCATAATGCGAATGGTGAACGTCACGGACTTCGAATCCCGCTCTTTCACGTGTTAAACCACCCGGGCCTAATGCGGATACTCTTCTTTTATGTGTTAATTCAGACAACGGATTTGTCTGATCCATAAATTGTGATAACTGGTTTGTACCGAAGAATGCATTGATAACACTGCTAATAGTTCTTGCGTTTACAAGATCTTGTGGCTGCATGTTTTCGTTATCGCGCATATTCATTCGTTCTTTAATCGTACGCGCCATTCTAGCCAAACCAACATTGTACTGCTGCATCAACTGTTCACCAACAGTTCTAACCCTTCTATTACCAAGATGATCAATATCATCAACGCTAACATTACCAATTTTCAGCTTAATGATATTTTTCATAATAGCAATTATGTCTTCAACTGTTAGTACCCTTACCTTATCATCAACATTTAATCCCAGCTTGTCATTCATTCTAAATCTACCAACATCACCAAGATCATATCTCTTATCATTAAAGAATAGTTTATCAATCAAACCAACAGCAGTATCAACATCCGGTGCTTCACCAGATCTCAATTGACGGTAGATTGCATATAAAGCTTCTTCTTTTGTTTTGGAGAGATCTTTTTTAAGAGTATTTATAATTAAGTCTTGTTCTATTGTTGTTTCCGAACTAATCAACTGAACTTTTTGTACAGAAGATTTTTTTATGTTGAGAATTACTTCTTCAGTTAATTCGGAATCCTTTGAAGCGTATATTTCACCAGTTTGTAAATCAATTACGTCGTCGGCTACAATTCTTCCAGCATGTTTATCAACGTTTAATTGTTTGCTTGTAACTTCTTCAATAAGGTCGAAAAGATTAAGAATCTGTTCATCTGTTTCGTAACCGAGTGCTCTCAACAAAGTTGTTGAAGGGAATTTTTTTCTTCGATCTATATAAACATAAAGAACATTGTTAATGTCGGTTGCAAATTCAACCCAGGAACCTCTAAAAGGAATAATTCTTGCAGAATAAATTGGCGTTCCATTTGGATGTAACGTTTGAGCGAATGCAACTCCTGGTGACCGATGTAATTGACTTACTATAACACGTTCTGCGCCATTTATAATAAATGTTCCACGTCCTGTCATGAATGGAAGATTTCCCAAGTACACTTCCTGTTCAACAGTATTTACATATTCACCGGTTTCATCATCTTTTGTTGATAAACGTAGTTTCGACTTAAGAGGTGCTGAATACGTTAACCCTCTTTCTTCACATTCAGGAATAGAAAAACGTGGTTTTTCAATATAATACTCTATAAAGTCTAACCTATAAAATTCCTTGTTATCAAGGATCGGGAAGTTCTGATTAAAAACAGATTGTAAACCTTTGTTTTCCCGCTCTGATGGTTGGACTTTCAACTGAAGGAAATCTTCAAATGATTCCAACTGAATATTCAAAAGATCCGGAACCTTCATTGCAGAAACAATTGATGAAAATGTAATACGTCCGGTACTTTTGTTTATTTTTGATTTTTCCAAACCTAACCTCCAATATTTTTATTAGGCTTCTTCCATTTTCTAAAATGAAAGAAAGTGGTAAGGTTATTTTTCACCTTACCACTTTAATTTTTATTAAGAATTAGTAGAATTACTAATTACTTAATTTGTACAGTTGCGCCGGCTTCTTCTAACTCTTTCTTTATCTTTTCAGCTTCGTCTTTAGAAATTGCTTCTTTAACAGTCTTTGGTGCGCCATCAACTAAATCTTTAGCTTCTTTTAATCCAAGTCCTGTATGAGCGCGAACTACTTTAATTACATTAATTTTGGTAGCTCCAGAAGATTGAAGAATAACATCAAATTCTGTTTTTTCTTCAACAGGTGCAGCAGCTGCAGCAGCTGGTGCGCCAGCCATCATCATAGGTGCGGCAGCAGTTACGCCAAATTCATCTTCTAATGCTTTCTTTAATTCTGCAGCTTCTACTAATGTAAGAGCTTTAATCTTTTCAACAATTTCTGCAATTTTTTCTGACATTTTTATTTCTCCTATACTTATTTTAATTATTTCTAAAACTTAGGCAGCTTTCTTTTTGCCGACCTCATCAATAACACTAACGAGATCTCGCATAACTGCATTTATTGCTCCAACAATTCCAGATGCCGGGGATGCAACACTTCCGATAATACCTGCAATTATTTCCTCTTTTGTAGGCATTGAAGCAAGTGTTTCTAATTGATCAGCTCCATAGTAATTGTTGTCGATATAACAACCTTTGAATGCAAATTTCTTGGTATCGTCATTATATTTTTTAATGATCTTTGCTGGCGCAACAAAATTTTCACCGACAAATGCAACACCAATCATTCCAACAAGCTGTTGATTGAATTTTTCATAACGCCCTAATTGTTCAAGGGCTTTTTTGAAAAGAGTGTTTTTGAAGACTTTGTAAGTAACTCCTTCTTTACGGAAGTTTGATCGTAGCTTATTGATATCTTCAACGGTAACACCGCGATAATCAACAAGGAAAACTCCATAAGAATTGTTTACAAGTTCTTTGATCTTCTCTACAAATTCAACTTTTTCTGTTTTTTTCATCTTCCTCCCGAATCAATTTAATAATCAACGAATCGGCTTTTTGAAGCGTTTAACAAATCCCGCTCACAAACGGGATTGAGTGCGTAATTTTTATTTTAATGATAATGATTGTTCTTCTTTAGAAATCCTTAAACCCGGTCCCATTGTTGAAGATAAATATACACTCTTAACATATTGACCTTTTGCTGATGAAGGTTTCATTTTAATAATGGTACTCAAAAAAGCTCTGGTATTATCAACGAGTTGGTCTGCTGTAAAATTTAACTTCCCTAATGAAGTGTGAACTATTCCGGCTTTTTCAACTCTGAATTCTATTTTACCGGCTTTTACTTCCTTAACGGCTTTCACAACATCAGGGGTAACAGTTCCACTCTTTGGATTTGGCATTAAACCTTTTGGTCCAAGAACCTTACCAAGCTTACCAACTTCTCCCATTACATCAGGTGTAGCAATAATAACATCAACTTCTGCCCACCCGCCTTTAATTTTTTCAATGTATTCTTCAAACCCAGCATAATCTGCACCGGCCTTTAAAGCTTCTTCAGCAAGTGTACCTTTAGCCACAACTAATACAGTTACCTTTTTGCCTGTTCCGTGCGGTAAGGAAACGGTTCCCCTGATCATTTGATCTGCATGACGGGGATCAACACCAAGTCTAATAGCACAATCAAGAGATTCATTGAATTTAACTTTTGAATTATCTTTTAAAATTTTTACAGCTTCCTCTAAAGAGTATTCTTTGGTTGTATCAACCTTTTCTCTTATCGCTTTTATTCTTTTAGCTACTTTCATATTCAATTCCAGTGATAAATTTTATAAATCTATTATTCTTCTACAGTAATTCCCATGCTACGTGCTGTACCGGCAATCATACTTATTGCATGTTCAACATCATGGGCATTAAGATCGGGCATTTTTATAGTTGCAATTTCTTTCAACTGAGCTTTAGTAACTTTTGCAACTTTTGTTTTGTTAGGCTCTGATGATCCTTTTTCAACCTTTGCAATTTTCTTTAATAACACAGCAGCTGGAGGCGTCTTTGTTATAAACGTAAATGATTTATCTGAATAAACCGTTATAACAACTGGAATAATCAATCCTTGTTTCTCAGAAGTTCTTGCATTAAACTGTTTACAGAACTCCATAATATTAACGCCTTTTTGACCTAATGCCGGTCCTACCGGTGGGGATGGATTTGCCTGACCAGCCGGAATTTGTAACTTAATAAATCCTTCTACTTTCTTTGCCATTTTTTTACCTAATTAATTATTTCTCTAATTCAGCTTGTACGAAATCAATTTCGACAGGTGTTTTCCTGCCAAAGATTGAAACCATTACTTTTATTTTCATTTTTTCTTCATTTACTTCCTGTATAACTCCCGAAAAATTATTGAATGGACCGTCAATAATTTTTACAAAATCGCCAGAACGGAAAATTGTTTCTGTCCTTTCAGTTTCATCACCCTGTGAAATTCTTCCGACGATTCTCTTAACCTCATCATTTTGCAAAGGAATTGGATTTTTTTGAGATCCAAGAAAACCCATAACTGATGGAGTATTAAGGATAAAATCTTTTGCCTTAATATCTAAGTCTGCATTCACCAAAATGTAACCAGGGAAAAAATTCTTCTTTTTGGTTTTTTTCTTACCATCCTTTACTTCAAACACTTTTTCTGTTGGTACAAGAACTTCAAAAATCCTAGCTCTCAGCTCATCACTATCTTTCATTTCATTTTCAATTAGAGTCTTCACTTTATTTTCATGACCCGAAAATGTGCGAACCACGTACCATTTTGCTTTTTCGTTTTCCAACTAAAAAATTCCCTTTAAGATTTGTGTTACAGTCATGTCTATTATATAAGTAAAGGCAGCAAGAATAAGACAAACAACTATAACAATTGAGGTTGATTCTTTTAACTCTTCTCTTGTAGGCCAGGTAACTTTTTTCATTTCCTTGACTACATCATTTACAAAATTGATTATTTTTTCTTTCATATTTTAGCCGTAATTATTTTATGCACGTCAGGAGGGATTCGAACCCCCAACCTGCGGTTTTGGAGACCGCTGCTCTGCCAATTGAGCTACTGACGTATTATTTAGTCTCTTTAAATATTACGTGTTTGCGAGCAATTGGATCGTATTTTTTATATTCCACACGGTTAGGATGATTTCTTTTATTCTTTTTTGTTGAATATCGATACCCTGTTCCGACACTGCTTTCTAATATTATTATTTGTCTGATATTTTTTGATTTTGCCATGTCATTTTTCCTACTAACTAAAATTTTATTTTTTTTGAGCTGATGACCGGGATTGAACCGGTGACCTCTTCCTTACCAAGGAAGTGCTCTACCAACTGAGCTACATCAGCAATTCAGTTTGAGCGGGAGACGGGACTCGAACCCGCGACCAACAGCTTGGAAGGCTGTGACTCTACCAACTGAGTTACTCCCGCATCTTGCAATACACAAAAAACACTATTATGGAAGATGAAACATCCTCTCAATAAATTATATCTATATTTTAACAGGAAACGATCGACGAAGTACGAACAAAATTGGGAATTTTTTCTCCTTCATCAATTTCAGCATTGTGGGCGGCGAGGGATTCGAACCCCCAAAGGCGTTTGCCAACGGATTTACAGTCCGCCCCGGCTCTCCAACTCCGGCGTCCGCCCAGACAAATTTCACCCACTAACTCAAAAAGCGAGCTTCAAATATAGATTTGTGCTATTAAAAAAGCAAGAAATGTTTTAAAAGATTTTTTATTAATGTCCCCACAGTTCCCTATCTAAACTGCGGTATTGAATTGCTTCACTAATATGGTTAGGTAATATATCCTCTGAACCTTCAATATCAGCTATTGTTCTGCTAACTTTAATTATTCTATCGTATGCACGGGCAGAAAGACCTAATCTCGTCATAGCCATTTTCAATAAGTCTTCTGAGGAGGAATCAATTTTACAGAACTTTTTCAACTCTTTTGACCCCATATCGGCATTACAGTAAATATGTTTTATACTTTCAAAACGCTTTTGTTGAATCTCTCTGGCTTTAACTACACGCTTTCTAATCTCCTCGGACTTTTCGCCGGTTGAGGAAGAAGTAAGATCTTTAAATTTTACCGCCGGTACTTCAATATGAATATCAATTCGATCTAATAATGGGCCTGAGATTCTTGACATATATTTCTGAATCTGTGCTGTGTTACAAGTACACTCTTTAGTTGGATCGGTGAAGTATCCACAAGGACATGGATTCATAGCAGCGGCAAGCATAAAATTAGATGGAAATTCCACAGACATTTTTGAACGGCTGATTGTTACCTTAAAATCCTCTAAAGGTTGACGTAGTACTTCAAGTACATTTTTCTTGAATTCCGGCAACTCATCAAGAAATAAAACACCATGGTGAGAAAATGATACTTCACCGGGTCTTGGGATAGAACCCCCGCCAATAAGTGCCGCATCGGAAACTGTATGATGAGGGCTGCGAAATGGTCGCTCAGTAATTAATGCTTTGTCTTTTGGCAAAATACCGGCAACCGAGTGAATCTTTGTTGTTGCTAAAGCTTCTTCGAAAGTTAACGGTGGTAAAATAGATGGTAATCTTTTTGCAAGCATTGTTTTACCGGAACCCGGAGGTCCAATCATTAATATGTTGTGTCCTCCGGCTGCAGCAATTTCTAATGCACGCTTAACATTCTCTTGTCCTTTAACATCAGAAAAATCGAGCGCATAAGTATTTACCTGTGCAAAGACTTCTTCACGGTCAGTTTTAACCGGTTTGAATTCTTTTGGATTAAAAATAAACTCAACTACTTCCTTTAATGATTGAAGACCAAACACATCAATTCCATCCACAATAGAAGCTTCTTTTACTGAATCAATCGGCAGCACTAATTTTTCAATTCCTAATTTCTTTGCCTCAACTGCAATTGGTAAAGCACCTTTTATTTTTCTTAATGAGCCATCCAAAGATAATTCGCCAAGAAAAAGAATCTTATCGGTTTCATAATTTGTAAATGTTTCATTTGCAGCAAGTATTCCGACTGCAATTGGTAAATCAAATGCACTCCCTTCCTTTTTTATATCAGCAGGTGCAAGATTTACTGTAATTTTTTTTAATGGGAATTCGAAACCGGAGTTTTTAAGTGCAGCAGTTACTCTTTCTTTGCTCTCTTTTACGGCATTATCAGGTAAACCGACTATTGTAATTGATGGAAGTTGTTTCTCGCAGTGAGTTTCAACTTCTACAAGATAGGCGTCTATTCCAAATGTTGAAGCTGATAGAACTTTTGAAAACATTACAGTTCTTTATCTATTCGAATAGAAATCTACTAAAAAAAATATTAGGACGAAACTTTAATTATTACGATTGTAAATAAAAAACACTCATTAAATGAGGGTTTTCATAAAGGCAAAAGGGGAGGTCTAATGAACACTTTTTATTTATTTAGTTATTTTTGTTTTGAGCAGTTTATTGAGGTCTTTAAAATTCCTCAATATGAATGCTATACTTAACAATGCAAAAAATAGTGAAGGATATTTCAATTCATCTTGAGTAAATGCTGTGTAAATAAAGAATATGAATCCTAAGACTCCAATTACTTGGCGGACAATTACATTACTACTTGGGATTACAAAACTTAGTACGAAAAAAATCAAGACCATACTAATCATTAATACTGTCATGATTCCTCCATTATGCTTTTATTTATAATTCCTAAGGAATTCTAATCTATCTTTCAAATCATCTACCGGGATAAGTAGTTTATCTTTTCCATAAATAGCATCATCACGGTTTGTAAAAACCAGTTCATAATCTTTGCTCATAACAATTGCTTCCTCAGGACAGACTTCTTCACAAAATCCACAGAATATGCAGCGTAACATATTTATCTCAAACTTTTGAGGATACCTTTCCTTTTCAAATTCTGTTTCTGCAGCTTGTACTTCGATTGCAAGAGCCGGACAAACTCTTGAACATAATCCGCAAGCAACACATCTTTCAACACCATTCTTTTCCTGAACTAAAACTGGTCTTCCTCTATATGATGCAGGTGGTTCAAATTTTACTTCGGGATATTCCAATGTTACCTTTGGGCGAAGCATATTTTTGAAGGTAAGAATCATCCCTTTAATTATCTCTACAATGTAAATCCTTTCAAAAAAGCTCAGATCTTTTTTTCTTTTTTTCTCTGCCATAAACAACCTTAAAATGATTCCAATTAATTAGCAATTCTTACAAATTAAAAACCATTATTAATACCGCTACCCAAACTATATTTAGTAAAGCAAGCGGGAACATTACTTTCCAGCCAATATTCATTAGTTGATCATATCTAAATCTTGGTATAGACCATCTTACCCAAAGAAATACAAATAATATAAAAATAGTTTTGAAAATAAACGCCCCAACTTGTAGAATTACTGTCAAAGTATCATTAAGACCAAGTTTATCTATATATGGAATTTGCCAGCCGCCTAAGTACAATGTAACAATCATACAACTTGCAATAATCATATTTGCATACTCTGCAAGAAAGAATCCGGCAAACTTGAATGAGGAATATTCGGTATGATAACCTCCGACTAATTCCGGTTCGGCTTCTGGTAAGTCGAAGGGGAGACGGTTTGTCTCGGCAAATGCTGACACAACAAATGTTATAAAGCCAATCGGTTGAAGTACAATATTCCACATCCAACCGTATTGAGCATTAACGATGTCTATAGGACGAAGCGATTCTGCAAATAAGAGGACACCGGCAATTGAAAATCCCATTGATACTTCGTATGAAATCATTTGTGCTGATGAACGCACCCCGCCTAATAGTGAATACTTACTTCCTGAAGACCAACCAGCAAAAGTAATTCCATATACACCAAGCGAGGTTAATGCTAATACGTAGAGAATTCCAATATTAACATCTGCAACAACTAATTTAATATCGTAACCGAAAATTTTTACTTCAGGACCAAATGGGATAACAGCATACGTAGCAAAGGCCACAAACAGAGCAATGAATGGGGCAAGAGTATGCAAAGGTTTATTAGCTGCATCGGGAACAATATCTTCCTTAACTAATAATTTGAATACATCTGCAAACGGTTGTAACAAACCTCTATAACCTACCCTATTAGGACCGAGTCTGTTTTGTGCCCAAGCACTAACCTTTCTTTCAAAATATACAAGGTATGCAACAGTTAAAAACATAATTGCAACAATTACAAGGATTTTAATAAGTGTTATAATTAATATTTCCCAGATACTCATTTAATTTTCTCCGATTATACAGCAACAGTCTTATTTATTTTAATTTGAGAACCGAGTTCACCAATAATATCGTAATCAAGGTTATTAAATTCTTCAACACTCTTTGCTAAATCTGCAAATACATCTTCTGCCATTTCATATTTAATTTTAAGATTAAGTTGAGCAGCTAAAAGGGTAATTATTTTCCAGCTTGGTTTTGCATCATACTTATGACCTTGCATCCATCTATCGAATTTGGTTCCGAATTTATCCCATCTGCTCATATTCATTCCATCTAAAGCTCTATCCATTTCTTCAGTAGAAACAGCCGGTCTTATTCTCTGAACTCTTCCTTCAAAATTAACAAATGTACCATGTTTTTCTGCATAAGTTGATGCTGGGAATACAATGTTTGCGTATGAAGTTGTTTTATTAAAGTTTGTTGAATGAACAATTAATAGACTTAACTTCTTTAATGCTTCTTCCCATTCTTCATTTAATGATGCTATATCATCTTCCATTACATAAAGTGCTTTAATTTTCCCTTCTTTTATAGATCGAAGTATTCCTTCTAATTTAGCTCCACCCTGACCGGGTTTAACGCCTACTAATTTTGCACCTAATGAATTTGGTGTTTTGTCTTCCCTTATTAAAATATCATCCTGATCACCAGGGATAATATGGGTTGAATAATCGATAGAATTAACACCAAGTGCTTTTGCTAATTTTACTAATGTAAAATTATCCTCGCATGTAGCATAAGCTGATCCGATGAATGCAATTTCATTACTTTTAAATTCTTTTAATGAACCAGTAGCTTTTGAAATAGCTTCAAGCCAATCAACTTTTTTTAATTCGTTTCCAACGCGTTCAAATGCTCCATCAACCCGATCGTTGGCATTTACAAACTTAAATGTATTTAATCTGCCTTTATCGCACATCCAGAAGCTATTAACATCTTCGTTATGTCTTGGTGTTAATCGTAGTATTTCGTTGTTACGAACCCAGATTTCAGAATTACAACCTCTTGAACAACCAATGCAAATTGATTTTGTTGATGACATTTCCCATACGCGGGATTTGAATCTGAAATCCTGATTAGTGAGCGCACCAACGGGACAAATGTCAGTTGTATTTAATGTATACGGATTATCGAAAGATTCACCCGGAAAAGTTGTTATAGTAACTCTATCGCCACGTTTTACAAATGTAAGTTGATTTGATTTTGCAACTTCATCGGAAAACCTAATACAGCGTGAACATGATATACAACGATCACCATCAAATTTAATAAAAGGACCGATCTGAACACGTTTATCTTTACGAACTTTCATTTCTTCAAAACGACTTTCGCCTTTACCGTGGGCATAGGCATAATCCTGAAGCTTGCATTCACCGGCTTCGTCGCAAATTGGGCAATCGAGTGGATGATTAATAAGAATAAATTCCATTACAGCATTTCGGGCTTCAAGAGTCTTGCTGGATTTTGTATGAACAACCATTCCATCTGCTGCGAGAGTTGAACAGGCAATAACAAGCTTTGGCATTTTTTCTACTTCCACAAGACAAATACGGCAATTACCGGAAATAGATAACTTAGGGTGATAACAGAAATGCGGTATATCAATATTGGCTGCTAACGCAGCTTCTATTATTGTTTGCCCTTGTTTGAATTCTACCTGCTTATCATCAATGGTTAAGTAAGACATTTCAATTCCCTTTTTAAGCTACAAGTTGAAGCAATAGATTTTTTGGTGATAAAATAACTCTTGTAAGATTACCATTTACAGATTTGTTATTTGAATCAAAAATTTCGTTGGCAATTTCTCTAATTTCTTCAGCAGAAACCGCCTGGATTTTTCTTATCGTCTCATCAACAGATTTTATCTTGTTAAAATAAATCATTGACTGTGCAATCCTTAACATTCTATTAGTAGTGCTTTCCAGACTCATTAGCATGTTACCGATTAGATATTCTTTTGCCCTGTTAAGTTCTTTTTCAGTTACTTTTTTACTTTTTATTTTTTCTATCTCTTCAAATATAAGACTTTGAGCTTTATAAACAGAATTTTCGTTTGTAGAAAGATAAACACCAAATGTAGAAATGTCGTAGAAGGAGTTTAAAAATGTATTAATCTGGTAAGCAATTCCATTTTCTTCCCGGATTTTCTGAAATAACCTTGAACTGCTCCCTTCACCCAAAATTTGAGATAATACATTAACGCAAATTCTACGCTTATCTTTCGTTCCGTAAGTAGGTCTGCCTATTATGTAATGAACTTGCTGGGTTTCTTTTTCAACAAACAAGTCAGTAGAGGGTTGAAGTTTCAAATCTCTCTTATATTTAAAAGCAGAATTATTTTCTTTAACAATAAATTTATCGACAAGTTTTAGCAAATTTGAATGACTAACATTCCCAGATGCAACAATAAAAAAATTTTCGAATGAGTAATGATCTTTAACAAACTTCTTTAGATTTTTTTGCGAAAAGGATCTTAAATTTTTTTCCGTACCGATTATTGGAAATCCTAGCGAATTACCTGCAAATGTGTTGCTTTCAAATTTATCGAAAATTAACTCGTCCGGTGAATCTTCTATATCATATAATTCATCAATAACAACTCTGGATTCTTTTTCAATTTCGTTAGGACTAAAAACAGAATTCTGCACCATGTCAGCAAGTACTTCAAATGTCTGGTCAATATGTTGCGCGAGTCCACGTCCATAAAAACAAGTATGTTCTTTAGATGTAAATGCATTAAGATAACCACCAAGTGATTCTATATCCTCGGCAATTTTTTTTGCAGATCTTTTTTTCGTTCCCTTAAAAAACATATGTTCTAAGAAGTGACTGATTCCGTTATTCGATTCATTTTCGTCACGAGAACCAACATTAAACCAGAATCCAAGAGAAAATGATTTGATCTGTGTAATTTTCTCTGAAATCACTTTTATTCCGCCTGGCAGATGTGTGATTTTTATATTATTCAAAGAGGATTTCTTTACAATTTATCTTAAAAATGTGGGACAAATATAGAGATAAGCCGATAGGTTTTCAAATAATTATGATTCAGGCAATCAATTAGAAGAAGTAAGCTTTTATTAAGAAAATTACACTTTAATTCCAAATACTGTAAGCAGTGCAATATCAATTCTTTTTAAATCTTGTTCTGAAATAATTCCTCTTATTTTTATTAATCTTTCTTTATAATCTATAGGACGAGTTTGAAGGCAGTCAGCTATCGATTTTTTAGTCAACCCATTTTCTTCTGAAGGTTCGAGTTCGACATTGGTTTTTACAAATGCTTTTTTTTCATTCCAGTTTGTAATCGGGACAACCTGAATAATAGGAACAAATTCATTATATAGATTATTTGTGACTACAATGCAAGGTCTCACTTTACCTGTTTCCGAACCTTTTGTAGGATCCAAATTGATATCAAGGATCATCCCCTTTTTAATTATCATCTGGCCAACTCTTATCTGAATCATTGACCCATTCTTTTACTTCAACATCCTTGGTATAAATTTCGGATAGAATTTTTGCGGAGGATTTTAAGCTTTCTGTCTCTATTTTTTCTTGTAGTATTTCAACTGCTTTACGGATTAATGAACTCTTATCCTTAAAACCGAATTTTGCGTGGTGTCTAATAAAATCAAGATGTTCTTTTTTCAAACTTACTTTGAGCTGTTCCATAATTCAGGCCTTAATTTACGACCCCAATATAAGTCCCATTTTTCTAAAAAGAAAGTGGTTAAACTCAATAAAATTGATGAAAATTTTTAAAACAAGGTGCTAAAACCATTAATCCAGCACAAAGGACACAATAATTGTTACTTAGATAAAACTAAGTCGACTTCTAAAATCTAAATTATTTTCTTGGCAATCTTTCCAGATAAGAACTTGTACTTAAGACAGCAAAACTGTCAATTTTCTGTAAATCCTTTAGAGAGTTACAATTCAGATAGCTCATTGCGCTTCTTAATCCATCCGAAATTCCATCAATAACATTTTTAACTGCTCCTTTATAAGGCACAAGAGTTTCTTCGCCTTCAATAAATTCGTTTTTCATTTTAACACCAAAAGAAGCAGAGCCACGATACTTTTTCCAGAGTTGATCATTGTATTTGATAACCTCGCCTGGAGTTTCTTTTGTTCCGGCTAACATTCTGCCGAGCATCACTACATCAGCACCGCAAGCAAGTGCTTTGGCAACATCGCCGGGACTTTTAATTCCGCCATCAGCAATTAGTGCAATGTCTAATTTATTTTCAACCTTTGTAAAATATACATCAATAAGTGATGAGACCTGCCCAATTCCAATTCCTGTTTGAACCGATGTAGTACAAACACTTCCGCCACCAATTCCAATTCTAACTGCATCGGCACCGGCATCAACAAGTTGTTTTAGTGTTGAACCGTGTGCAACATTCCCCACAATTACTCTAACTTTATATTTCTTTTTTATCTCTTCACATTTATTCAACACAAATGCATTGTTGGCATTTGCCGTATCGATACAGATAATAACATTTTTCTCCGCAAGCTTTTCAATTAATTTTTCTTCGGCAGTTAAACTGATAGATACTGCTTTAACTTTATCCAGATTATTTTCGTTGTTTATAATTTCATTCAAAGAGGAATTGAATCGATTAAGAATACCAATACAACCAAGGTTAGTTAATTCTTTTGCCATCTCAAGACCTGTAACTGTATCCATCGGACTTGAGATAACGGGAACGGTTAGTTCCTCCCCGGCAAAAAAAGATTTTGTAACAATTTCGTTTCTTGTTTTAACCTGTGAGATTTCGAGCGGGATTAAACTAATATCGTCGTATGTAAGTGATAAAGAGTAATTATTCAAATCCTTTTTAGAATAAATTTTCATATTCATCCTCAATGATTTATAAAATAGTTCTATAAAATTTACTAAAGCCGAAACGCTGCAAACATACAAAAAATATCCATAGGTTTTAAGTATAGAATAAATTTTATAATTTGTGCCCACTTTTTAACAAACAGGAATATTATGACAGCTCAAGAAACTGTTAACAAAAGCAAGCAGACATGGAAATTTTCCAAAGACTTCTGGTTAGCAAACTTTATGGAATTATGCGAGCGCGCTGCTTATTACGGATTTTTTATTGTACTTACTCTTTATTTGACAGACATTGTTGGATTTAATGATAAGGAAACAGGAATTGTTGCCGGAATATTTTTTGCTGGACTCTATTTTCTTCCTCCTTTTGTTGGTGCTATAAGTGATAAAATCGGTTTTAAAAATGGTTTGATAGTGGCTTTTTCATTATTAACAATCGGTTACTTTTTACTTGGTGTATGGCATTCCAAATTATTAGTGATTTTATTTCTCTTCATTGCGATGGTCGGTGGATCATTTATTAAACCGCTTATAACCGGTACAGTAGCTAAAACAACCAATGAAGATAACCGTGCAAGAGGATATGCACTTTTTTACTGGGTTGTAAATATCGGATCATTCAGCGGAAAGACTTTTGTTCCGTTTATCCGCCAGGGATTGGGTCTTGAATATGTGAACTTCTTCTCTGCTGCCATGTCTTTTGTTGCTCTTTTGTTTGCTCTCTTTTTCTTTAAGCAAGTTGATGTTGATCATAAGAGTAAAACTATTGGCGATATTTTGATGTCTCTCAAAAAAATATTTTCAACTCCACGATTGATAATCTTAATTCTAATTGTAACAGGTTTCTGGATTATTCAACACCAATTATATGCAACAATGCCAAAGTATGTTATTCGATTATTAGGCGACGATGCACGACCCGAATGGCTTGCTAATGTAAACCCATTAGTAGTTGTCCTTTTTGTAGTGCTTATAACACAATTAATGAAGAATAAAAAAGCGGTTACATCAATGTTAGTAGGAATGTTGCTGATGCCTTTTTCCGCTCTCGCAATGGCTGGTAGTCAAACATTGGAAAGCATAACCGGTAATGCGGTATCAATATTTGGTTGGTTTTCACTTCATCCGTTAACTGTGATGATGATAATTGGAATTAGTATTCAAGGTTTAGCAGAATGTTTTATATCTCCAAGATTTTTAGAGTATTTTTCGTTTCAAGCTCCTAAAGGAGAAGAAGGAGTTTATCTTGGTTTCAGTCATCTCCATTCATTTTTCTCGGCACTTTCAGGATTTATTATGTCGGGATTTTTGCTTGATAAATATTGTCCCGATCCAAAAACATTACCGGCGGGATTAAGCGAAGTAGAACGTGCTGCATATTATACCGATGCACATTTAATCTGGTTTTACTTTTTGGCTATCGGTTTAACTGCTGCTGTTGCACTTTTTATCTATAAGTTCGTAACAGAAAGAATTGATAAGAAAAAGGAAGCTGTGACTAATTAATTTTTTCCAATACAATATTGCGGGAATCATCAAACTTAATTTTCATTTGAAAAGGAAGCGCGTGGTTCCCGTTTTTATTTGCACATATTATTCGTATTAAATTTTCCTGAAGAGATAAATTTTCGACAATAACTTTTAACAAACCATTTGTAGCATCATACTGAAAATTTATTTCCTGGTTATTCAAGTATACATTAATGGATTTGGGATTTATTCCGGATGAATCGGTTAATGAAAATTTAAGCAGAAATTTGTTATCGATAGATTTTGTACTATCTGCTAAAAACTGAATTTGAGGAGTTCCGGCTCTAAAATATTTTGCTATTCCTCTAAAAATTCCCCATGCCTGAATCTGATTAAAGACTTCATCACTAAGACGTAATTCCTCCCACCTACTTGTGTGAAATGCACACTCAACCAATACTGCCGGAATTTTAGTTTTTCTCAACACAGAAAATCCTTCGCCGGGATAAATGTTATAATCCGAGTAAGTCCCATCAAAGGATCCTAAACCGCCGGGATTTCTCATTACATATGATAAGTCCCTCTGAATATAACGCGCAATATCTCTATTACTTGGTTCATATTCGTAATCGGTTTCTTTGGCGTGATAATACGTAGAAGTATAGTTGGTATAATCATCCTCTAATCTGGAAGGCGCATTATGATGAATACTAACAAATAAATCTGCACCGCTTGCATTAGCAAGTTCGGAACGCAGAGCAAGAGGAACAGTTTCATCTGTAACACGTGATACAAAAACCTGTGCACCGGCTTTAGTCAGATATTCTTTAAGGAAAAGAGCTACTTTAAGGTTCACATCAGCTTCAACAACTTTGCCGCTTCTACTTTTATTTCGTCTATCTTCGCCACCGTGACCCGGATCCAAAAAAACTTTTTTTCCTGTTAAATATTTCGAATAATCCGAAATTGTTTTTTCTCTAACCGATAAATCTTGCCAGTCTGTTGGATATTCATACAACGGCACATTTATTACCGTAGTACATTTTGTAAATAGTAATAGCAGAATTATAAAGAGGAATAGCTTATTCAAGCTAAATTTCATTTGAAACTGAAAAACCTTTTCATTTATAATGGTTTTATACATTTATCCCCTTCCAAAGTAAAATGACAGGAAGAACAGTGGCTTAAATTCGGTTTAAATATTCTGTTCTGAATTTTATGAATATTGTTTTGGAGTATAGCTCGGTAATTTTCCAAATCTTTTAATGTAATTTCTCTTGTTACTATACTTTCCGGATGTTTTATAAAAACAATTTGTAAGACAAACTTATTATAGACACTATAGTATTTCGAAAGGACATAAGCATAAAATGTTAGTTGCTGAAAATAATCGTCAGCTCTTTTTTTGATTGCACTAATCTCGATATCATCTGTTTTGTAATCAACTACAATCAACCGATCTTCTTCAATAATAAATTTATCGATAATACCATACAGATAATTATCCCCTTCTTCTGCATATATCTCAAATTCATTTTTATAATTAGAGAAAGACGATAGCTTCTTATAAATATTGGAATTGTAGAACCGGCTGAGATCGTTTTTAATATTTGCCTTAAGTTGATTAAGCCCATTGTCATCAACAATATTCTCAGCAGCCAAATATTTATTAACTACATTGTCAATATCTTGAATTGTGAAATTTTCCTTAAGTACTTCGTGAATAATTTTCCCTTTCACACTGGCATAACTGCTCAATTCCTCATCTTCTTTGTTATTAAAATCGTAAAGATTTTTTGTGAATTGCTTGAGAACATTAAGGATTGTCGGGTAGCCAAGTTCATAAGTCAACTCATACTTTACCGGACATTGTGAGAACATCGATATTTTTGTCGCGGAAATAAATTCTTGCGAAGGAACATCTGTAATCTTATCCAGTAAATATTTTTTATCGGTAACAGATTCCTCCTTGGTCGGCTTAATGGAAATTGAATTGTCAAGCTCCTGTAAAACTTTAACATCAGTTTTAACAGGTTTTTTATTAAAAATAAATTTCTCACCATCTTGTTGCATAAATTCCACATCATCAGAAAGAATTATTGAATCATTTCTTAAATCACTCTTTAAACCATTCTGGAAAAAGTTTAGAAATGAATCTATGGCAGCATCATAATTTTTGTGTGTCGCAGATATAAATAGATAATTCATAGCTCGTGTAACGGCAACGTAAAGTAATCTTTTAATCTCGGCAATGTTCTTTTGATTTCTTATGTAATTGTAAAGTGCAACTATATGTGATGCAACCGGACTATAAAAATAATTTCCGTTTGCAAATACTTTGACCGGGAATCCAAACTCTTTATCAATTCCCATCGATCTGGATTTTATTGAATCGTCTCTTACTGATTCGTTGGTGCCGAACAAAAAGACTGCTTTGAATTCAAGTCCTTTTGCCTGATGAATTGTTAGTAATTTTACAGTATTAGTTTCTTTTGATATTTGTGCCTGTCCTTCATCTTCAACAGATTCTATTGCCTCTCTAAGGTATGTTGTAAAATCATAAAGATTTTTGAAGCTCTTCTTATAATATTCTCTTGATATTGCAATTAGTTTTTTGATGTTTGCAATTTCCTGCTCGGAATTATTTTTGGAACTTAATACAGCCCAATAAGATCTATCCGAAAGGATTTTTCTGATCAATTTAAAGACTTCGCTGCTTAATAATAATTTCTGGTGATCATTAATCGAATCGACGATTTTTTGAATATGATGAAACTTACCGGCATATCTTTTCAGTTTGTTGAAAAAATTATCTCCCTCTTCCAGAGATATTTCAAATAATACTGCATCAGAGAGATTGTAAAACGGCGAGCGTAGAATTCCAATTAGAGCAGCATCGTCGTCATTATTCAACAGGAACGTCAGATAATTATAGATATCGTTTACAGATTGTTTCTGATAAAATCCCTTTCCTCCTACTACATTGTACCTAACATTTTTTTTGACCAGTGCTTGTTCAATGGGAGCAAACATCGATCGCTTTCTACAGAGTATTGCAACATCGCCGGGTTCTACAATTCGATCATTAATCAATGATACTATACGCGATGCTACCATCTCGGCTTCGGTAATTTCTTTATCCTCGTCAACTAATAAAAATTCAACTGAACCTTTTTCATTTTCATTCTTAGCACAAACTAATTCGCTGTAGTTCACTTCATTTAAGACAGGATCCGGGTTCTTAAACAATTCCTTAAATAACTGATTTGTAAAAAGAACTAATTGAGGCGACATTCTAAAACTATGAGGTAATGGTAAAAGTTTTCCGTTGGAATTTAGCTTACTTATTTCTTCCTTTGTTCGAGCAAATATTTCAAGCTCGGCATCTCTGAACATATAAATACTTTGCTTCTCATCTCCTACTACAAATAGGTTGCCTTCTTTCAACCCATCCAAAATTGGCATAAAGATCTGATATTGGATTTCGTTAGTGTCCTGGTATTCATCAATCATTATATATTTATAACGCGAACGTAAAAATTCTTTAACATCATTGTATGTTATAATTTGCTGTGTCAGAAGTAATATATCTTCAAAATCGATGTAACCTTTTTCATTTTTTCTGTATATATAAACTTCCAGTATGTATTTAAATATTTTTATGAAATGATTCCCAAACTGATAATACTCTTTTAACACATCTTTACTAAAGTTGGATTTTAAGATGGGACCGATTTCATCAAAGAATGATTCAACAACATTAATCTCTTTAACAAAATTATCCCGCTCCCAGGCAAGGTAACCGCGATTTTTTACTTCACCTTTTTGTGTTAGTATAAGTTCGCTCAATCTATTTAGCAGATTAACTTTCTCTTCAATTTTCTTTGCACTTTTTATTTTTTTAATAAACGGCAGAACTTCAAGTGCTATTTCATTCTCAGACTTTCTACTCAATACAAATTTATTTATTGATTCAACACAATCTATAGATGAATTAATTTTGCTTGTAAATAAATGGTTGAAATACTGCTCAAATGTTTTTTGTAATTGTTTAATAAAATCTGTTTCACTCATACTGTATAAGTCAATTATATTCTGGGCAACAGTTTTTCTATGACTTATGGCATAACTTAATTTTTGTACTAATGTATTTTTTGAAGCAAAGAACCTGAATAGATACTTAACAGAATCTTCATACTGAGCATTTACTAATAGCTGCGATAAAGATTCTTCGATGGAGAGTGACAACAATTCATCAGCAGTTGCCTGATCAATCGGAATAAAATTAGCATCAATTCCGGCTTCGGGGGCAAATTCTTTTAATATATTTATGCAGAATGAATGGATTGTTGAAATATTTGCAGATACTAATTGACTTCGTATTTGTTCAAGTTTTCTGAGTATTTTTTCATCTGTTTCATTTACTATTCTAAGTTCAATCTCGTCGGCAATTTTTTTGTTTAATTCTCCGGCAGCTTTATCGGTAAAAGTAATTGCGACAATGTTATCAATATCGATCCCCTCGTTAACAAGTATTTCAACAAAACGTTTTGAAAGAACAAAAGTTTTTCCGGATCCGGCATTTGCAGAAAGTAAAATATTTGCACTGTAATTAAGTGCATCTTTTTGATATGGAGTTAATTGTTTCATTATTCTGCTACCGGAATAGAAATCAAAAAGGTTGTTCCTTCTAATGAAGTTTTTTCAATTATAATTGTGCCCCCGATACTCTCAATAAATTTTTTAGCCATACTCAATCCCAATCCCATTCCTTTGGGTTTGGTTGTAAAATTGGCTTCAAATATTTTTTCAGAAATCTCCGGATTAATTCCCATACCATTATCCGCAACTCTTATTTCACAATTATTTGAGTGAGATTTAACACTTACATTTACAACCGTAGCATTTGCCTGGATAGAATTACGAACAAGGTTAATAATTGCCCGGCTTAGATGATCTGCATCCGCATTTATGAAAAGAGAATTGACCTCTGCATTAAACTTAATTGCACTCTTTTCATCAGCGAATAAATTTAACGCTTCTTTTATCAACGGGATAAGGTCAATTTTCTCGATTGAGGGTTTAGGCATTCTTGCAAAATTGGAGAACTCAGATGCAATATTCTTCAATGTTTCGATTTGATTGATAACAGTATTTGTTACCTTGCCAAATATTTCGTCGAACTTAGGCGATTTATCATTGTAAGCAGTAATTAATTGCTGAACGGATAATTTCATTGGAGTGAGCGGATTTTTAATTTCGTGAGCAACTTGCTTGGCCATTTCTTTCCACGCGGTTTCTCTTTCAAGTTGTGCAAGTTCAACCTGACTCTTTTTTAATTTTCGAATCATCATGTTGAACCCTTGAGACAACTCACCAATTTCTCCAGAACCAGTTTCCTCTATTTCAAAATTCAGGTCGCCGCTACCAATGGATCGTGTAGCGTGTGTTAATCGCCTTATAGGTGAGGATATTTGATCTGCAAGAATTGTACTGAATATAATCAGCAATATTAGAGCTACAGCAAGAATTCCGAAAAGGAAAATATCAAGCTCAACATCTCTTAAAGGAACAGAAGCTTTATTCATTAATGTATTTACACTTAGTATCAAAGGTTTATTAGCATCATTAATATTCATATAAACAGAATAATACTCTTCACCAAATTTTTTTTCTTTAATAAATAATTTATTTCCGCCCAGCACAATTGTATTTAAGAACGCTTCCGGAAGTAATGTAGAAGAGAGAATTCCTGATTCATAAAAATATTTTTTTGTTGAATAGATCAACTTATGTTCATCATAACAATTGAAATCAATATTCAAATCTGCTTTTGCTTTTTCGAAAAGAGTTCCCATCGCAAGACTTGAAGAAGCATTATACTTTTTATAATATGAATTTAATTGCTCGGCAAATTCAGTTAGATCACCATTTATCAACTCTTCGTTTTTATTTTCATTAATATATCTTATGTAAGCAGCAATAATTAGAAGCGGAACAACCGATACAAGTATAAACGCAAATGTGAGTTTGGTTTTATATCTCTGGAAATATTCTTTCCATCTATTGAAGTAACGAGCAGCATACAGAATAAATACGAAGAGAATTATAATAGAGTGAACAAAAAATACTTTGAAGAAATTGGAAAGATTCCAGGCAAATCTTCTTTCTTCAAGTGCAACTGCAATTAATTCATTTTCTTTTTCACGGGGTTTTAATGTAAAGACTAAATATGGCTCCCCCTTTATTTCAATTCTTTTCCATTTTTCACTTTGATTATCAGATTGGTCGGTCAACAATTCCTGTGCTTCGTTGCTGTTGAGTTTTAATCCGCCAAAGGAATTTATTAATTCATTGTGGGAGAATACAAATATTTTAAGGTTCTCGTACTCTGTTGCAGACGTCATCCCTTCGCGTGTAACGGTTAAAAATTTGGGTAATGTCTCCTCACCCAAATTGTAATCATTGAATAATGCCGTTGCCACAAGTATTTTGCCCGGACTACCATTCCCTTCTAAACCGGTTACACCAATAAATAACTCGTTTGAATTGTAAATTTCTTTTTCTCTATAAATTTTTGGATTACCATCAACATCTTTGATGTATTGAGCAATGTTTTCTTTCGTTTTATTGTCATAGCTGCTAAAGTTACCTAACAATTCTTTTGCGGAATTATAAATTGAAATTGAAGAAGGAATATTTTCGCGGAACAACAAACTCTTATTCCAGATCTCAAATGCAACAGCAGAATAATTAATCTCTCCTTCCCCATAATTCAAAAAATATTCGTTGTTCTTCGATTCGAGGAGTGTTTGATAGAGAATAAACTCATAAATATTTTGATTTCTTCTTGTCAAATCGTAAGCAACTGTTCTAAGGGATTCTCTCTCTAATTCAGAATTGTAATAGACAAATAAATTTACCACAAGAATTGCCGATGCAAATCCATAATAGATATAATAAATTGTTTTGTGGGATTTGTTAATTGTTAAATAAGTGATCAAGAATAATAACGTGATAAATAAGATCCTAATGAGTAAAGTTCCCTGTGGTTGAACCTGGAATGAATCGAAGATCCATCCAAGTATTTGAAAAACGAAATAAAGAATAAGTATTGTTGTAATATTGATTTTCTTAATCGGCAATTCATACAAAATCCATTTCAATAGTAAAATAGAAAGTAATATTGTACAGAAGCCAAGCAGTAATATGTTAAGGTCCATCAAAAAAATTGCAGGAGAAGGAATTAGAGAAAATTCCTTGAAGTAACGGATTGTAGAATCAAATACCACACTTCTTAATGAAGCCCCGACACTTCTGTAAAGAATAAAGATTAATAACGAGGCAACAAGAAATATGAAGACAAATTTCAAACTATTCTTTTTCTTTTCTTTCGTTTCATAGAAACTGTTAAACCGATTGTATCCGATGGTAATAACAACAATTAGACTTAACATTGTTATAAAAAAATCGAGCGGCGAGCGGACAATCCCGAAGGCAAATGAAGAGGAAAAATTTGATGGATCGGTTAATTCGTTATGCAAATAGCTTGACGGAATTCCGGTGTAAAAAAGAAAGATTCTAAATACGCCCACATAAATAAGCAGAAGTATGAATTGAATATTTTTGCTTTTAATTCTATTGTAATACTTAACACCCAAAATTCCAATTGATAAATAGATCAATAGTATCAGGATAGATTGAATCACCTTAAAATTATCCTCTAATTCTTTTACCGAAATATCGAGTGAAGGTTTTTCGAATGTAGCAACACCAATTTTGTTATTAAAATTATTAAGTAAGAAAAATGAATGCTGTCGTCCATCCAGAGACTTTGATGCAGATCTGTTATAATCAATTTTTATGTTCGTTGAAATTAATTTAGAAAGGTAATCGGTAAAGTTTTCGAAGGTATAGTTCTTAGAGTCTAACCGAAAATGTTTTTCGATCTCCTGACCAACTGTTATGAAATATATTGACTCTCCCGCCGTTAATGTATCAACAACATATAAATAAGTCGCTAAATCATTCCTTATGAAATGAACCTGACCTAAATCATCCTTAAAGGTTTCAAAATCCTCGTCATCAAAAATCTGTTCACTATTCCAGCAAACCGGTTTACTGGCACTATCGTTAATCTGGATGTTAAATGGGCTGAGTTTGGAATCTGATAAATTATAAAAACAATTTTGAGTATTATTTTTTTCCGGCAGTTCTGCTTTAAGGGATTTGACTAAATCTTTTTTTACTTCAACAAGCTTTTGAATTTTTTTATTAAGTATTTCTACAACTTTGTTTTCATTACGAATAACTCTTTCAATCAGTGTTTGATTCCATTTTTCAACTAGAGAATTTTTTACGACGGGTTCTGCAAGACCTGAGATTATAAATGCCAGAATTACTATTGGTAGTAAAAGATTTTTCTTATCCAGAAAAAGATTTTTTATTCTCATCTACTTTAATTAATAGTGATTTGCGAGATTTTCCACTGATTATCTATCATTTGGAATGTAACAAAAACAGTAGCACTACCACGTATTCCGTTATTATTATACTTTAGATTTCCCGCAGCAAATGGACTATTAGAATCCAGCACCGAACTGGTGAATTTAAAGGAAATAGGTTTATAAATACTGAGATAATCTTTTATTATGTAATAAGCCTGATTGGAACTGAAGTAACCGCTTGAACCGTTAGTAAGACTTAAATAATTCCTGGAATTAAAATAACTGGAAAATTTATCAACAGAAGCCGTACTTAAACCCTCTTCAATTTTTATAAGAAGTTTATTGATATCTCTAACTCTGGAATCCTGTGAAAAAACCGGCAGAGTTATAATTAGATACAAACTTAGAATTAATATGGATCTTCTGATTTTCATTATTGTATTTATAGAATTCTGTAATTGTCTTATATCAAAATAAATTAAAAGAAATAAAAAAGCATACCCATAAGGATATGCTTTCTAATTAAGATTAATAAGTAACCAGCGTTAAAAGTTTTTAATAACTTTTTCTGAAACATTTCTTGTGTTCTCATTTACTTTTCTTTTTAGTTCTCTATTACCTTCAACTAATTGATAAGCCCAATCGAATACCATTCTATCATTAACAATATTTTTTATTCTAATCTTTGCATAATGATTATCCCAGGTCCAGATAACATATGTACGGCCAACTTTAGCTTCAACATATTTAACATTTTCATTTGGTTTTAATGGTACCCAGCCAGTTAAAGGTGCATAACTTATATCCCAAATGTCTTTTGTTGTTCCCATATCCTGAATATCTGTATCCTCCCAAACGTTTATGTAATATGTGCCGTTATAATTCTCAAAGAAAATATCAGCTGTTTCCGAATTGTAAGGAACTACCAAATACCTGCTAAAATTGTAACCGGAATTACCGGGTGAACGTTTATAATCGAAAATTGCCTGATTAAAACCTTCGGGTCTTGGAGTATCATAAATAACATCTTTACTCAAATCACTTTCATTATTGTTGTAATCATAAGCTGTTACAGCATAATAGTAAGTTGTTCCATTCTTTGCGCCATAATCAATAAAAGATGTTTTGTATGTACTTCCGATTAATGTATATTTTCCATTGTATGAATAGCTGTAATAAACATTATAACCGGCAACATCGCCCTCTGGATTTTCATCCCAGAAGATATCAATCCTGTTATCACCTGTTACAGTGTAAACACCTCTTGGTGGTGATGGCGGTCTGTCATCATAAAAGTAATCGCCAAATTCATCACAACCAGAAAAGATTAATCCTGATAGGATTATTATCATCGAAAATATTTTTGTCAGTTTCATTTTCCCCTCCGGAATAATTTATCGAACATTCTTGAATTAGTTAATCCAATATGAATGCCAATAAAAAAGTGGAAAATGAAACCTAAATGAAGGTTCTACTACAGTTTAGTGTAGTATTTTATATACAAAAGTGAACAGATAATTTGAATCAGATGTTGGTGAATTTGTCCTCGTAAAACATCTTTCCGTTATTAATAACTGCCACCGATTTACCTGTTAAGAGCCGTTTATCAAAAGGAGAATTTTTTGATTTCGATTTGAATTTAGTAATGTCAACTGTCCATATATTGTCTTTATCAAAAATCGTTAAATCGGCTTTCTCTCCTTCTTTAATTTGAGGAGTATTTAATTTCAGAATCTTTCTAGGATTGATAGACATTTTTTCGACAAGTTGTTCTAACGTTAAATGTTTTTTATGAACAAGTTCACTCAACACTAATCCAAGCATTGTTTCAAGTCCTACAATTCCATTTGGAGCATAAATAAATTCCATTTCTTTTTCTTCAATTGCGTGTGGAGCGTGATCGCTTGCAATAACATCAATTGTTCCATCCATTAAACCTTCTATAACGGCATCAACATCTGCTCTATTTCGTAGGGGAGGACTCATTTTAAAGTTGGTATCAAAAGTTTTAACATTATCATCCGTTAATGTAAAATGATGAGGTGTAGCTTCTGCCGTAACTTTAACTCCTCGTTTTTTTGCGTTTCTTACTAACTCTACTGCAGCTTTAGTGCTTATATGAGCGATGTGAACTCTTGCACCAATAAATTCTGCCATCATAATATCTCTTGCAACAATTAATTCCTCGGCAATATTTGGAATAGCTGGCAAACCCAGTAAAGTAGATGTTAATCCTTCATTCATTGCACCATCTGCAAGCGAATCATCTTCGCAATGTTCAATTACAGGTGCATCAAACATTTTACTGTATTCCATTACACTTCTTAAAACACCGGCTGTTTTAATAACCGCACCATCATCAGAAAAAGCAACTGCACCGGATTCAATCAATTCAAACATTGGAGAAAGGGCTTCTCCTTTTCGTCCTAATGTTGCAGCAGCAACAGGAAAAACATCAACAAGATGTTCTTTGGATTTTTCTTTTATGAATCTAACTATTTCTGCCGAATCAATATCGGGGTTTGTATTAGGCATACACGCTACGCCTGTAAAACCGCCAGCCGCAGCAGAATTACAACCGGTTTCAATTGTCTCTTCGTCTTCCCGCCCGGGCTCTCTAAGATGAACGTGCATATCAAATAATCCCGGTACACAAATTTTATTTTCGAGTTCAAAAACTTTTGCTGACTTATAATCAGAATCGGTAAGACCGCCAATTTTTTTAATTATTCCGTTCTCAATCAAAACGTCATCTTGCTTATCTAATTTTTGTTCAGGATTTAAAAGTCTTACTTGTTTTAATATTATTTTCATTTCGCACCTTAATTGAATTAATGCATTGTACCAAGCAGATATAAGACTGCCATTCTAATTGCCACACCATTAGTTACTTGATCTAAAATAACCTGATAAGGTCCGTCTGCAACTTCGGAAGATAATTCCACTCCACGGTTAATAGGTCCGGGATGGAGAATTAAAATATCACGATTAAATTTTTCAATTCTTTCTGTTGTAACGCCAAAGTATTGATGATATTCTCTCAATGATGGAATTCTAACTCCGGCATTTCTTTCAAGTTGAATTCGTAATACGTTCAGCACATCATTATTAGCAATTGCTTCGTTGATATTATGAATTACTTTCACACCAAGCGCTTCAATTCCAATTGGTATCATAGTAGAAGGACTGCACACTGTAACCTGAGCACCCATTGTTTTTAATCCGAAAATATTAGAAAGTGCAACTCTGCTATGCGCAACATCTCCTACAATACAAACTTTTAATCCTTCTAATTTTCCAAGCCGCTCTCTTATGGAATACATATCGAGTAAACCTTGTGTAGGATGCTCGTGTAAACCATCACCGGCATTTATAATGTTTGCTTTGGAAATTTTAGTAAGGTATTGAGGAACACCCGCCGACTGATGGCGGACGACAATCATATCAACTTTCATCGCTTCGATATTTCTAACAGTATCCTTAAAAGTCTCCCCCTTTTTTGTGCTGCTTGTTGAAGTCGAAAAATTGATTGTATCAGCTGATAATCTTTTTTGAGCAAGTTCGAATGATATTCTTGTTCTTGTAGAATTTTCGTAAAACAGGTTTACTATTGTTTTACCTTGAAGTGTAGGAACTTTTTTGATCGGGCGTTCCAGTACTTCTCTAAAAGTTGTTGCCGTATCAAGAATTAATTGAATGTCTTCTTTGGGTACACCATACAACCCTAATAAATGTTTGCTTGATAAACTCATTTTTAACTCTCTTTATTTTGGTGCATTAACTAAATAGACTGCATCTTCGCCATCAATTTCTTTAAGCCGGACTCGCACTTCTTCATTAATTGATGTTGGAATATTCTTTCCTACAAAATCTGCTTTGATTGGTAATTCCCTATGACCTCTATCAACTAGAACACACAACTGAATTGTGTTGGGTCTACCAAGATCCATAACAGCATCTAAAGCTGCACGGACAGTTCTGCCAGTATAAAGAACATCATCAATAAGAATAATATCCTTTTCGTTCACATCAAATGTGATGTTAGTAACTGAAATCTCAGGTTGTTTTAATCTTGTTCTAAAATCATCTCTGTAAAGAGTAACGTCCAGAATTCCAAAACTCGGTTCAAAATTTTCTATCTCGGAAATTTTTGCTTTAATCCGTTCAGCAAGAAATTCTCCGCGTGTTCTCATACCAATTAATACAATATTTTTTGAACCTTTATTCTTTTCTACAATTTCGTGAGCAAGACGCGTAATGGTTCTAACAAGACCTTGTTCATCAATTATTTTTGCTTTTATATCCATATAGAAGTCCCGGACTAATAAAAAAAATCCCCGTTGGCTTATAGCCTTCGAGGTTTCAATTTTTGTACTGAATTTTTCATTCCTTTTTATCTCTCCGGATAAAATTAAAGGATCAATTTTTTACTGAGCGAAAATTAGACTAATAGCTCTTTAAAGTAAATAGAGTAACAAAAAAAGGTCACTAAAAAGTGACCTTATCAAAATTATTGCATCTTAAATTCAATTCGTCGGTTCATTGCCCTACCTTCAGCAGTTTTATTATCTGCAACCGGGTTACTTTCACCATAACCTACAGCTCTTAATCTATTTCCACTCACACCTTTGGATTGCAAATATTCTTTAACTGCTTCAGCTCTTTTTTGAGAGAGTTTCATATTGTAAGATTCAGAACCGATATTATCAGTATATCCTTGAATTTCAACTCTTATGTCGGTGTTCTTTAATAATGTTTTTGCTGCATCATAAAGTATCGGATATGATTCAGGGGAAATTTTAGCGCTATTAAATTCAAAGTTAACACCAACAAGAACCCATTTATCCGAACTAGAAACAGGTTTTTCGACAACAACTTCTTTAACAACTTCTTTTGGGATATGACGTTTTATCATTTCTTCAATACGGTCGTAGTCAACGGGATTTGGCATTTGTTGTGAAAGTCCACTATATAACTGGCAATATTTAGAAGGTTCTCCTTTATCGAAATACCATAATAATCCAATGTTTGCAGCGAGATAGGAGTCCCTCCCATTAACTTCACCAGCACCAATTGCACCTTCAAACTCAGAGTTAAGTCCTAAATTGTATCCAAACTCTGTAACAAATTTCCAGTCGGATGCAATCGCCCATTCAATACCAAGACCGGAACTTAACTGACCGGCAATGGCATTATCATCAAGTGCAATGGTTCTTTGATTATCAAGCATTCTGTAAAGAACACCTGCACCACCATACAAATACAAAGAAACCGGTTCACACGGGAAAAGATAAATCAAGAGATCCAGGTTACCAGCAATAAGATTAGTAGATGTAGTTTGCAAAGTGTTGGTAGGATCTGTCCATTCACTTTCTAAGTGAGAATAAGAACCACTGAGTCTTATTGCAAGATGTTCAGAAAAATTTCTTTGGAGTGAAAGATAACCACCATAATTTGTATTCGAAATGGTAGTATTAATACTTAAAAAGCGTGGGTACTTAAAACCAAAACCGAGCCCCCAACTGTCTTTTGCTAATTGTGCTTGAACTGAATCAGAAATAAAAAACAATAACAATACAATCGCTAAAGAAAAAAGTTTTCTCATTTTGACCTCCTTGTCATGAGGGCTTAAATAAAAAAATAACTTATTGATTTTCAATCTACCAATAAAAATTCTATTTTTACAATCGTTATTTCGGGGTGTAGCGCAGCCCGGTTAGCGCGCTTCGTTCGGGACGAAGAGGTCGGGAGTTCGAATCTCCCCACCCCGACAAATCAAAATTTCAAATTGTCCAAAAACAAAATCGGGAGTACTTCTTAAAGTGACTCCCGATTTAATAATTTTTTTTATCCACCCTGATCGTGTTTAACCCAGACCCAACCGGATCTTGCAGCATCAATACTTATTGTTTGCTCAACTATTGTTACAGTTGCTGAATATGTATCCGGAGCTACTCCACCTGATGCAGTTGATGTTGTTGTTTGTGTTGTCCTTACTACAAACCAGCGATATGTCCAGTTACCAGCTTCGTTTGGATTTGCCGGATTATATTGAACACCATTACGAATATATTGGCTTGGCAATGCCGGGAAGTTAAACTGTATTTGTTTGGTTGTTGTGCCAAGGTTTTTATTTTTTGTTGCAGCATTGACAACATCCAGAATCCATTGATTGCTAACTGTTCCGGTTGTTGTTGTTGTTGCACTGTTTGTTTGGCTATAAGATTTTGTTGTTGTTCCTGATGATAATGATACGTTATCAATATCCTGGGTTGAAGGTGTGCCGGTTGTAGTTGTAAGCGTAATATTATCAGCAGTTGCATAAGTTGAAAAACTTGATAGTTGTGCAGTAATATTTGTACCTGTTGCATCTACCGTTGCTGTAATACCTGTATTAGTCCATGTGTTATTTGTTTCATTCAGTTTTAACAAAGGGAATGTTTTACCTACTGGTTGCTTATTTGGCAGAGGCATTTTTACAGTTACTGGTACAGCAAATACAGTTCCTGAAGGACCGAATTGTGCGGCGGTTTGAATTACCTGATTTGCAGTCGGTGGTTTTGGAACCTGGGCTGCCGGAACTGCTGCTACTGTAAGATTAATATTCTGAGGAACTGCTGCCGGCGGAACCGTTACAGTTAAAGGTGTTGTGGATACTGTCTGAGGATTTGTTGTTGTTGCAGTTCCACCTGAAGCTGGTGTTACAGGTGCAGCAGCAACAGTTAATTTTGTTAAGAGGATATCATCAACAAGAGCAAGATTTAATGACTTACTGATCTCGGCTGTTTTGGTTCCAATTCCATAACCATCTTTGGATGCACTTACAGACAACGATGTTTCTGTAATATTGGAAACATCATAAGAATATTTTCCGCTATTATCCGAAAGTAATGTTGTTACCAAAGTATTATCTGCACGTAAAATTCTAATTGTTGCACCAGGAATTGCAGTTTGGTTTGAAACATCTCTTACAATTGAAGCAAGGATTATTGGTTGCGCAGCGGGAGCCGGAGGATTAGGGCGTGGCAATTCCGGACCAACTCGTGAACTTTCGCACCCTACTAATAATAGTAGTAAAAAGACTGAAAAAAATGGAACGAATAAGAGTACTTTTTGTTTTAGTTTCTTATTCATATTACACCTCGATATTAATTTATCCTGTAGTTAATAAAATTATTAATAAATCCTGGATATAATTTCTCTATAAAATTATTTGTTCTGAATCCTGTTTCGTATTGTAAACCTATTAAGTCAGCAATTTTAACTTTATATGTATAAGCAAGATTATCGGTTGTTCTTATTCTAACTAATCCGGGTTTAAGATGTTTAGTTGGAGGTAATGGAATAGAAAAGCTAAACCCGCCGTTAGAAATTCCTTTTGTTGACCGCATCGCAAAAAACCCAATCTGAATTTCACCAAAATCACGATAAATGTCAAAGCGAAATGTATTATCTTTTGATAAATATTTCCCGGCCGAAATACCGATTGTTAGGTCGTAATCAGAAATCCGATAACTTAAATCAGCCGAACCTGTCCATAAGTACAAATCTGAATAATAAATTTTTTTCATTGTAAACGATGCATAACCGGTATAACCGATATTAAGCCCCAACGACAAATCACCATTCATGAAATACCATCTGCTGTCAAGATCAATTCCATACCTGTCTAATGAAAAATATCCGATTGATGTTGAAAGTAAATGCGAATCGGATAATTTTAATGTCTGATTAAGTACTGCCATGCTGGTTCTTACCGAATCTTCGCGTGGACTGAAATCATTGTGTAAGGGAATTGTAATTTCATAAAGTCCGCTCATCCCTTTCCACAAACCAAATTCAATATGTGGGGTAAAATTGAATTGATAGAGAACCGGTTTTGAAAAAATTCCGAACTGAAAACGGTATGTTGGTTTGAGAACCAAATCGAATTTGAGATTTGATGAGTTACTAATTTCTGAAGAATTAAAAACCTGCTTCACTTCATTAGATGAATTAAATCTAATATCCATCAACTCACTAAATTCTGAATTTGTTATTCTGTTTTCTAACCAATCTACAAGATCTATTCTGTTTACTCTTACTTCAACAATAGGAATGTTTTTATTTTTGATTGAGAAAACTAAACTATTAAAATCACTTAATTCATTTTTAATAAGCTTAAAAAGTTCATACAGCGCAGTTACCTCGAATCTGTAAAGCCGATTTTCAAATTCAATAAATAATTTCTCTTCAACAGATTTAACCCTTACATTCTCGAATCCGGCATCCGAAATCAATTTAATAATGCGGGATTCATATTCAAATTGTGAAAGAACACTTGAGTAAAATGAAAAAAACAGAATCAGAATTAGACCTAAGCTATTATTATTCATTAGTTCAAAAGCTAATTATATTTTGCAGTAATCCGCTTTTATTTATTCAACAAATGAAATGACAGAAATTGGGAGAAAACAACTTTTGCTGGTAATTTTAATCTTAATATATAATAAACTTTTAATAATATCAAAGAATTATTTTTAATAGTGTGGATTTTTTTATTTTAGTCCGTGATTTTTAACACACTTAATTATTTCACCTATTTAATGAGGCACAACCAATGGCAGCGAATCATTCATTCGATATCGTTTCCGAGATAGATTTCCAGGAAGTCGATAATGCTATCAATCAAACTATAAAGGAAGTACAGCAAAGATACGACTTGAAAGATTCGAACACAGTAATTGTATTGAATAAAAAGGACAAACAAATTTCAATCAATACAAAAGATGATTATTCCCGGAAACAATCAATTGATATTTTACAAACCAAATTTATTAAGCGTGGAATTTCTATTAAGGCGTTAAAATATAAAGATCCTGAACCAGCTGCCGGTGGAAGATTAAAGCAAATCATTGATCTTCAATCAGGAATTTCAAAAGAAAATGCAAAGATTATTACAAAGATGGTTAAAGAGAGCAAATTAAAAGTGAATGCACAAATTCAGGATGAACAGATAAGAGTTACAGCAACAAAAATTGATGACCTTCAATCAATTATAAAAATACTAAAAGAAGCCGACTTAAATTTTCCCGTTCAGTTCACAAATTATAAATAAGCATAACATTTTTAGAATAAAAAAGGCTGCTTGAAAAAGCAGCCTTTTTTAATTCATCATATCAAACTATTAGTTAAACATATATCTAATTGAGAACTGGATTCTG
>Ga0067045_1002930_pt1 | contig 36452 bp, 27 predicted proteins | sample TerdegcTABiofilm_FD_59184 | JGI IMG/M metagenome (GOLD analysis project Ga0067045, IMG submission 59184) | Combined Assembly of (Gp0054472, Gp0054536) Wastewater bioreactor microbial communities from Singapore -Terephthalate degrading...
CCTCTTGTAGGGGCTTGATTTATCAAGCCCTCCCATGCTCCGTCATCTGTGCAGCCGGAGTTTCCGGATGGGCATTACCAAGAAAATAAAGTCAACATTTGGTGGCACAGGCTTTCCAGCCTGTGCAAGCTCTAACCTATGGGCAGCATCAATTTTCATGGTTTGTTGGTGACTTTTATAAGTAATGGCAATTAGTCAGTGCTCATCTGGAAAGGCCCGAGTTGCGAGGTTCACCTCTTGTAGGGGCTTGATTTATCAAGCCCTCCCATGCTCCGTCATCTATGCAGCCGGAGTTTCCGGATGGGCACTAGTTAGAAAATAACGTTGTCAGTGGTCGGGAAAAACGGTTTATAGTTCCCGGTTTCCGGTTTCCGGAAAAGCTTTTTTTAGTGGGGCGGGCCTCTGGGCCCGCCCAGGTCAGCCAAATACGGCAATCTTGATTTTCATGGTTCGCGGGCGACCGGCAGGTCAAGGCAATTGCCCTGTCAAAAATGACATATATGCGAGCTGGTTGGAAAATTTCATTGACGATTACCTCCCGCCTCTTATAGAATGAGAATGTGAAAATTTACACGTATTTTAGGTCCCAGAGTTTATTTCGGCTTTTTCAAGATGGAGGCGAATGAAAAGATGAGCACTCCCACCGTAACCATAGACGGCCAGACCGTCGAATTTCAACCGGGGCAGACCATCCTGGAGGTGGCTCGGGCGGCCGGCATCTACACCATCCCCACGCTCTGCTATATGCAGGGGACCAAACCCACCGGCTCCTGCCGGGTCTGCGTGGTGGAGGTGGCGGGCTGGCGGACCCTGGCCCCGGCCTGCGCCACCGCGGCCACGCCGGGCATGGTCATTCAGACGGAGACGCCGCGGGTCAATGCTGCCCGCCGCAACATTATCTCCCTCATGTTGGCGTCGGGCAACCACAACTGCCTGATCTGTGAGGCCAACGGCGAATGCGAGCTGCAGGCCCTGGCCTACCGCTTTCAGGTGGCCACCCCGGCCTTTGCCGATCCGCCCGGTACCAAGTACTATTATGAAGACAATAATAGTATGATCGTGCGGGATTTCAGCAAATGCGTCATGTGCGGCCGCTGTGTGCGGGCCTGCAATGAACGGCAGGTGAACCTGGCCATCCAGATCGGCTACCGGGGGCACCACAACAAGATCGTGGCCAAGGCCGACAAGACCTACATCGAGTCGGACTGCGTCTTCTGCGGCTCCTGCGTCCAGGCCTGTCCGGTGGGAGCCCTGCTGGACAAAGGCGCCATCGGCAAAGGCCGGCCCTGGGAGCTTCGCACCGTGCGCACTACCTGTCCTTACTGCGGCGTCGGCTGTCAACTGGATCTGCACGTCAAAGGCGGCAAGATCGTCAAGGTCAGCGGTGCCCGCATGATTCCCAATGAAGGCCGCCTCTGTGTCAAAGGCCGTTTCGGCTTGGGGTTTGTGCATCATCCCGAACGCCTGAAAACGCCCCTGATTAAAAAGAACGGCCAGCTCCAGGAAGCAACCTGGGACGAGGCCCTGGACCTAGTGGCCAACAAGCTTAAAGAGATCAAGGCCAAGCACGGCGCCAAGACCATCGGCGGCTGGTGTTCGGCCCGGATTACCAACGAAGAGAATTATCTCTTCCAGAAATTCATGCGCGCCGTGGTGGGCAGCAATCACGTCGACCACTGCGCCCGTCTCTGACACAGCTCCACCGTGGCCGGTCTGGCCGCGTCTTTCGGCTCCGGGGCGATGACCAACTCCATCGCCGAACTGGAGGACTCGGAATGTATCCTGGTTACCGGGTCCAATACCACGGAAAACCATCCGGTCATTGCCGCCCGCATCAAACGGGCCGCCCGGTATGGCAATAAAAAACTCATTGTCATTGAACCCCGGCGCATTGATCTGGTGAAATTTGCCACCCTGTGGCTGCGCCAGAAACCGGGAACCGACATCGCCGTCATCAACGGCCTAATGCACGTCATCTTGAAGGAAAATCTCCACGACGCTGCCTATGTTGCCGAACGGACCGAGAATTTTGAGGCCCTCAAGGAAACGGTGGCGAAATATACACCGGAATACGTTGAGCAGATCAGCGGCGTGCCGGCTGAGCAGATTATCAAGGCGGCCCGGCTCTTTGCCCAGAGCAAGCCGGCCAGCATTGTGTATTGTATGGGCATCACCCAGCATACGGTCGGCACCGATAATGTCAAAAGTCTGGCCAACCTGGCCATGCTCACCGGTAACGTCGGCGTGTATGGCGGCGGCGTCAATCCGCTGCGGGGCCAGAACAACGTCCAAGGCGCCTGCGACATGGGCGGTTTGCCCAACGTTTTCTCCGGCTACCAGGTGGTCACCGACGCCAATAACCGCAAAAAGATGGAAGAGGCCTGGGGGGTCACCGGTCTTCCTGATTACGTCGGGATGACCATGACGGATATGCTGCCGGCGGTTTTGAAGGGTGAGATCAAGGCCCTGTACATCGTGGGCGAGAATCCGGTAGTCTCCGATCCGGACCAGAACCATGCCGTCAAAGAACTACAGGCCCTGGATTTCCTGGTGGTCCAGGATATCTTCCTGACGGAGACCGCCCAATTGGCCGACGTGGTGCTGCCGGGGGTGAGCTTCGCAGAAAAAGACGGCACCTTCAGCAATACCGAACGGCGGGTGGCCAGGGTGCGCCAGGCCGTACCGCCCTTGCCGGGGGCCAAGCAGGATTGGCAGATCATCTGCGAAATCGCCAACCGCATGGGCTATCCCATGAAGTACAACCATCCCGAGGAGATCTTTGAGGAAATCAGGAAGGTCACGCCATCTTATGCCGGTATCACCTATAAGCGCCTGGAGGCCGGCGGCATCCAGTGGCCCTGTCCGACGGAAGACCATCCGGGCACGATGTTCCTCCACAAAGACAAATTTGCCCGGGGCTTGGGCGCCTTCTTCGCCATTGACCATAAAGACCCGGCGGAGATGCCCGATCCCGAGTATCCTCTCTATCTCACCACCGGCCGTCTGCTCTTCCAATACCACACCGGCACCATGAGCCGCAAGGCCGCCGGTCTGGTGGAGAAGGCCCCGGAATGCCAGGTGGAGATCTCTGACCTGGATGCCAAGACCTATGGCATTGGGTCGGGAGATCGGGTGCGGGTCAAGAGCCGCCGCGGGGAGATTACCGCTAAGGCCCAGGTATCGCCCAAGGCCGTGCCCGGCACCGTCTTTGTGCCGTTCCACTATGCCGAAGCTGCGGCCAACCGGTTAACCATCGCGGCGCTGGACCCGGTGTCCAGAATCCCCGAATATAAGGTCTGCGCCGTGCAGATCGAGAAAGCGTAAGGAGGGCCGCCACCATGACCGCACAATGCCAATACCACCACGTCCCGGAGCCGGAGCTCACCCCGGAGCAGTGGGCCAAGGTAGATAGTATCATTGAATGTTATAAGGATGTCCCCGGCAACCTCATGCCGGTGCTGCAGACCGTCCAGGAGGCCGTGGGCTGCCTGCCCCCGGCTGTCCAGGAGCGCATCGCCGCCGGCCTCAACATCCCCGGCAGCGATATCTTCGGGGTCATGAGCTTTTACTCCATGTACACCTGGCGGCCCAAGGGCAAGTACGTCATCCGCTTCTGCGAGTCGCCTCCCTGCCATATCCAGGGTTCTGACAACCTCCTGGAGTTTATGCAGGAGGAATTGGGGGTGCGCCTGAACCACACCACCAAAGACGGGCTCTTCACCCTGGAGACCACCGCCTGCCTGGGGGTCTGCGAAGTGGCCCCGGCCATGCAGATCAACGAAGTGGTGCACGGCAACCTGACCAAAGACAGGATCCGGCAGATCATTGCCGACTACCGGGCCGGGAAAGCGCCCGATTATAAAAAGCTTCCCTACAGCACCAACGATTTCCGGAGCTACAAACAACCGCCGGGAGAAATGGTGCTCCTGAACAACGTCGGCGTCATCGACCCGGAAAGGATCGAGGACTATCTGGCCCAGGGCGGCTATCAGGCCCTGAAGAAGGCCGTCACCACCATGACCCCGGAGCAGGTGGTGGAGGAAGTCAAGACCTCGGGCCTGCGGGGCCGGGGCGGGGCCGGCTTCCCCACCGGTATGAAGTGGTCCTTCACCCGGCCCCTGGAAGTGCCCCAGAAATATATCATCTGCAACCTGGATGAGGGCGAGCCGGGGACCATCAAGGACCGCTACATTGTCGAAGGCGACCCTCACAAGCTCCTGGAAGGCATGGCCATCGCCGGGTTTGCGGTGGGGGCCAACAAGGGCTACATCTACAGCCGGGGCGAATATTACCTGTGTAAACACCGGCTCAACACCGCCATCGAACAGGCTAGGGCCCAGGGGTATCTGGGCCAGAACCTCTTTGGCACCAACTTCTCTTTTGACATCGAGGTGCGCTCGGGGTTTGGCTGCTATATCTGCGGCGAGGAAACCGCGCTCATTGAATCCATCGAGGGCAAACGGGGCTATCCCCGGTCCAAACCGCCTTTCCCCGGCGTTGCCGGTCTGTGGGGCAAACCCACCATCGTCAACAACGTTGAAACCCTGGCTTCGGTGCCGGCCATCATCAGCAAGGGCGGGGAATGGTATAAATCCCTGGGCACGGCGGATACCACCGGCACCAAGATCTATCAGATCATCGGCCACGTCAACACCCCCCAGATCGTGGAGGTCCCCGCCGGCATCACCCTGCGGGAGCTCATCGACGTCTACGGCGGCGGTATGAAAGACGGCAAGAAGTTCAAGATGTGCCAGACCGGCGGCGCTTCGGCGGGCATCGTCACCGCCGAGGCCCTGGACGTGCCCATCGACTTCGCCATGAGTAAAGTGGGCGGCGCCCTGGGCTCCGGCACCATGCTGGTGATGGATGAGTCCGTCTGCGCCGTGGACTTCGCCCGCTCGGTGGCGGTCTTCTTTGCCCATGAATCCTGCGGGCAGTGCACGCCCTGCCGGGAAGGGACGCCTCAGCTGCTCAAGACCCTGACCCGCATCTGGGAAGGGAAAGGTCAGCCCGGCGACCTGGAGTTCCTGGAGAGTCTGGCTCAGACCATGATGGACGCCTCCTTCTGTCCCCTGGGGCAGACCGCGCCGGCGCCCCTCATGAGCCTGTTGAAACACTTCCGCCAGGAGTTTGAGGACCACCTCAACGGCAAGTGCAGCCATGGAGTGTGCCGGATGGATTAAGCCCCTCGGAAGGTGGGTAACCGTCAATGAATCAGGGGGCAGGCCGAAAAGTCTGCCCCTTGTTTTATCATCTCGGTATAATAATCTTATGGAATAAGAGGCTGAAAGCACAGATGGGTACAATAGGAATACAGGAGGGCTAAAAATGAGGATTAATGCAGTTATCAGCGATGAACTCGTACGGGCTCTTGATGCGATAGCTCAAGAAGAGAAGAAAAGCCGCAGTCAACTGTTGCGGGAAGGGGCCGAGAAGGTTATTGCCGACTATGAGCGCAAAAGGGAGGAGAAACGTCGTCAGACGAAGATGCAGGAGGCTATGGCTATCCAAGATCGGCTTCGGGAGAAAGCCGGTAGTTGGGATGGGGTGGCTGAAATCAGAAAATGGCGGGAAATCCATTCATGAATTGCTTTGTTCTGGATACCTCGGTGATTGTGAAATGGTTCAGTGCCTCCCAGGAGTCGGATTTAGAGAATGCACTCTGGCTGCGCCAGGCTATTTTTGAGAATCAATGCCAGGCAATGATCCCAGATCTGGTTTTCTACGAATTAGGAAACGCCTTGCGTTTTCACCCGCAGTTTACGGCCGCAGATGTCGAACAAGCACTCCAATCATTAGTGGCCATGCAACTCACTATCATGGCAGTGGCACAGGAGATCTTGACGGTGGCCATTCATCTCGCCTTTCAATGCGACGTGACGCTGTACGATGCCTATTTCTTAGCCCTGGCGCAGATAACCGGTAATATCCTCATTACAGCTGATAATAAATTGTATCAGCGGGCGAAAAGTAACATATCTATTGTTCACTTACATGATATTTTCGATAAAAATTTAGATAAGTTATGAAAATTGGCCTGACAAAGGGACCAAGTCAGTGACGTCGGTCTCCTCCCCCCCGCCTTGGGATACCCGCCTCTTCTCTGGAAGCCAGAAGCCCGCTGGCGGTCAGCCCGTTATACGGCCGTCCGGCAGCCGTATATTACTTCATACGAATAAAACTTATTGATATTATTAAAAAATTTATCTGAGCATAATTCCACCGCGTATAATTCATTATGCGCGCCTTCCTGCCAACACTGCCTATCATTAAAAATAAAATAATAAATACAAATAGTTAAATAGATGTGGAGCCTGGCACGATGCTTGCTTTTCATAGGTGGCAGGAGTTTTATTTCGCCAGGAAATCGAGTCAGTGTGATGTCCGCTGTCCCCGCCTCCGCATCTCAAGGTCCGGTGCAGATTCTGCTCGTGGAAGACGAGGTCCACGTGGCCGGAGCCCTGCAGGTGGTGTTGCGGGAGGCGGGCTACCAGGTGTTTTGGGCGGCGACCGGGCAGCGGGCGCTGGAGTTGTTGGCCGAGAGGTCCTTTGACCTGCTCCTGGCCGATCTCTATCTGCCGGATATGGATGGCCTGGAGGTGGTGCGGCAGGCCCGGGCGCAGCGGCCGCCGGTGCCGGTCATCGTTATCACCGGCTACAGTTCCCTGGAGACCGCCGTTGCCGCCCTGCGTTTGGGGACCGCTGATTATCTGGAAAAACCCTTCACCGAGGAGGAGATCACGGCCTCTATCCAGCGGGTGCTGGCCGGGCGGGGTGGGGTAGGGGGGCCGGCTGATAATCTGCCGACACCCTTGTTGAAATATTAAGCATTATAATTAAATCGTAAAATCAAATAGATGAATGATTAATCGTTTCTGTCTGTTGAAAAATACTACAGAATATTTATCAGTTGCTTTTCAGGAGGTGAACAGATGTCAGGAATAAGGCCGCCGCCCGAGAATTTTTTCCTTGGTACGAGTTATGCAAATCAAAATGGCAAAATCTGATCCGAAGATAATCTCTGCGGCCGGTTTCGGGCTGCGCCAAGCCCGGACGGTGCCTGATGATGCAGGAGCAGGGTTTCATGAAGACAACACCAACACAGCCGATGATACCGGCCACATCTCTGGCGACCCGGTTGGCGGCCAGCACGGCCATTTCGGTGTCTGCCTGTTATCAATGTAAAAAATGTTCCGCCGGCTGCCCCCTCACCTTTGCCATGGACCTATTGCCCGATCAGGTCATCCGCCTGGCCCTTCTGGGGCAGGCGGAGCGGTTGTTGACCTGCCGGACCATCTGGGTCTGTGCTTCGTGTGTCACCTGTACGACCCGCTGTCCCAACGGCATTGACATTGCCGGGGTGATGGATTGGCTCAAAGAGGAGGCCTTAAAGCAGCAGGCGGCGGTGGACCAGCCCGAGGTGGCCGCGGCCCATCGTTTCTTCCTGGACAGCCTGCGGCGGGCCGGCGGCCGTCTCTCGGAGATGGCCCTGATGCAGCGCTTCACGCTGTTCAAGCTGCGGCGAGGCTTCAATTTCCAGGAATTGTTGGACAATGCCAAACTGGGCCTGGCCCTTTTCAAGCGGGGGCGTCTAAGGTTGGGGAAGCCGCCGGCCATCAAGGGGAAAGGCGAAATTCAGTCCATCTTTCAGCGTGCGGGGGTCTGAGGGAGAGATGAAAGTATCTTATTATCCCGGTTGTTCTCTGGAAGGCACCGCCGCCGATTATGCCGCCTCCATTGCCGGCGTCACGCCGCTGTTGGGCCTGGAGCTGGCGGAGTTGGAGGATTGGAGCTGTTGCGGCGCCAGTGCGGCCCACAGTCTGAGCCATCGTCTCTCCTACGAGTTGCCGGCCCGCAACCTGGCTTTGGCCCAGAAGGCCGGTCTGGATGTGGTGGTGCCCTGCGCCCTCTGTTTTAACCGCTTAAAGGCGGCCGAGAAGGAGGCCAAAGAAGAGACGGGCAAGGCGCCGCTCGATAAGAAGATCTGGGATCTGTTGGATTTTTTGACCCAGCCCTCCTTCCTGCAGCAGGTAGCCAAGAAGATCAAACGGCCCCTCAAGGGGCTGAAGGCGGTGGGCTACTACGGCTGTCTGGCCTCCCGGCCGCCGGCCGTCACCGAGAAGAAAGATTACGAAAATCCACAGGAAATGGAACGTCTGCTGACGGTGTTGCAGGCCGAACCCATTGATTGGTCCTATAAAACTGACTGCTGCGGTGCCGGTCTGGCCCTGGCCCGGCCGGACCTGGTGGACACCCTGGTGGGCCGCCTCTACGAGCGGGCTCTGGCCGCAGGAGCGGAATGTTTTGTGGTCTCCTGTCAGATGTGTCAGGCCAACCTGGATATGTCCCAGGAACGCATCTCCAAGAAAGCCGGGAAGAAATATTATCTACCGGTCTTCTATTTCACCGAACTCATGGGCCTGGCCATGGGGCATCCTGATACGGCCAAGTGGCTGTCCCGGCATCTGGTGGATCCTCGGCCGCTCTTGCAGAAACGGGGGCTGTTATGAAAAAAGGGACGGGAAAAGGCAAACGTCGGAGTCCCAAGGCAGACCCAGAGATAAATCAGGCGATGACTATGAATACAACTGAACAGAGCAAAGTCGGGGCGGTGGCGGTCATCGGTGGGGGCATCTCCGGTATGCAGGCCGCCATGGATGCGGCCAATGCCGGCTTCAAGGTCTATCTGGTGGAGAAGGACATCTCCATCGGCGGCGTCATGGCCCAACTGGATAAGACCTTCCCCACCAACGACTGTTCCACCTGTTTGATTTCACCCAAGCTCATTGAAGTGGCCCGCCACCCCGACATCGAAATCATCACGCAATCGGAGGTGGCCGAACTGAGCGGGGAGCCGAGGCATTTTACCCTGACCCTGCGCCAGGAGCCACGTTATATCGACTCTCAAAAATGCAATGCCTGTGGGGCCTGTGCCGAGGCCTGTCCGGTCCTCATGCCCTCGACTTTTGATGAAGGCTTGGGGCAGCGCCATGCTGCCTACCGGCATTTCCCCCAGGCCATTCCGGCCCAATACGCCATCAAAAAGCTGGATCGGGCGCCCTGTGTGCGGGCCTGTCCGGCCAACCTGACGGTGCAGGGCTATGTCCAGCTCATCAAGGCCGGGAAGTTTACCGAGTCCCTGGCCCTGATCATGGAGCGGCTGCCCCTGCCGGGGACCATCGGCCGCATCTGTCCCCACCCCTGCGAGTCGGACTGCCGGCGCCAGGAAGTGGATGAGCCGGTGGCCATCTGCAGTCTGAAGCGCTTTGTGGCCGATCAGGTGGACTGGGCCACCCTGCCGCTGCCGGAAATCACCCGCCGGGACGAAAAGGTGGCCATCATCGGCGCCGGCCCCTCGGGATTAAGCTGCGCCTACCATCTGGCCCTCAAGGGCTATCAGGTGGAGATCTTCGAGGCCGCCGCCGAGGCCGGGGGCTGGCTGCGCTACGGCATTCCGGAATACCGCCTGCCCCGGGAAGTCCTGCAGCGGGAAGTGGATTACATCCAGCGTCTGGGAGTGCAGATCCATTATAACTCGCCCATCGGCGGCGAGGGTCGGACCCTGAATGATCTCCTCACCAGCGGCGGCTTCCGGGCGGCCTTCCTGGGGGTGGGCACCCAGGATTCCGTCCGCCTGCCGGTGCCCGGGGCTGAGGCCGAGGGCGTCCTCTGGGGCGTGGAATATCTGAAGGAATCTTCTTCAGGGAAACCCTTTGACTTCACCGGCAAGAACGTCACGGTCATCGGCGGCGGCAACGTGGCCATGGACGTGGCCCGCACGGCCCGTCGCCAGGGTGGCCAGGTTCAGATCGTCTGCCTGGAAAACCGGGAGGAGATGCCGGCCTCGCCCTGGGAGATTGCCGAGGCCGAGGCGGAAGGTATCAAGATCAACCATCGCTGGGGCATCAAAGAGATTCAGTCCCAGGATGGCAAGGTGAAAGGCCTGGTGCTGAAGGCCGTTACCCGGGTCTTTGATGAGCAGGGCCGGTTTGCTCCTACCTATGATGAAGCCAGGACCGAGACCCGCGCCACCGATATCGTCATCATGGCCATCGGTCAGCGGGCCAACCTGAAGTTCCTCACCGAGGCCGACGGCATCAAACTGACGCCCCGGGGCCTCATTGAAGTGGATCCCGAAACCTTGGCCACCAGCCGGCCCGGCGTCTTTGCCGGCGGCGACGTGGTCTCGGGTCCTTATATCGCCATCGCCGCGGTGGCGGCCGGCCGGGAGGCGGCCATCTCCATTGATCGGTTCCTCAATGGCCAGGACCTGAAGGCCGACCGGGAACTGCCCCTGCGGCCGGTGCCCGAGGAAGAGGGCCGCTGGGCCCCCATTCCACCCAATACCCCCAAACAGGCCCGGGCCGCCATGCCGGAGCTCCCCCACAGTGAGTGGGTCAAAGGTTTTAAGGAGATCAACCTGGGCTTTACCCAGGAAGCGGCGCTGGCTGAGGCCGAGCGCTGCCTGAACTGCGGCATCTGTTCCGAATGTATGCAGTGCGTGGCGGCGTGCAAGGCCGGGGCCATTGAACACCAGATGGAGCCTCGAACCCGGCAGCTGGAGGTGGGGGCCCTGATCCTCTCTCCCGGCTTCCGGCCTTTTGATGCCACCCAGAAGCCGGAATATGGCTTCGGCCGCTACCCCAACGTGGTTACCTCGCTGCAGTTTGAACGGCTGTTGTCGGCCACCGGCCCCACCGGCGGGCATGTGCTGCGTCCCAGTGACGGGAAGGCGCCCGGCAAGGTGGCCTGGATCCAGTGCGTGGGGTCCCGGGACGCCTCCTGCGGCCGGGAATATTGCTCCTATGTCTGTTGCATGTATGCCACCAAACAGGCCATCATCGCCCAGGAGCATGACCATAACATCAAACCCAGCATCTTCTATATCGATATCCGGGCCCAGGGCAAGGGCTTCGACCGCTATTATGAGCGGGCCAAGTCCTCCCACGGCGTGAGATACGTGCGCAGCATGGTCTCCCGGGTGGCCCAGGATCCCCAGACCAAAAATCTGGAGCTGACCTACGTGGATGAGTCCGGCAAGGTGACCACCGAGATTTTCGACCTGGTGGTCCTCTCCGTCGGCCTCAACCCGCACCCGGCCAGCAAGGAGTTGGCGGCCGTCTGCGGCATCAGTACCGATCGGTATGGGTTTGTGGAAAGTCTGCCCCTGGACAGCGTCGCCACGACTCAGCCCGGGATCTATACCTGCGGTGTCTTCCAGGCGCCCCGGGACATCCCGGAGACCGTGGGGAACGCCTCGGCTGCGGCCGGTGCCGCCGCCTCGTTCCTGGCGGAGGCCAAGGGGACGTTGCTGACCAAAGAAGAATATCCCGAGGAGCGGGATATTTGGTCGGAAGAACCCCGCATCGGCGTCTTTGTCTGCCACTGCGGCATCAACATCGCCGGGGTGGTGGATGTGGCCAGCGTGTCCGAGTATGCCAAGACCCTGCCCCATGTGGTCTACGCCGACCATTATACCTTCACCTGTGCCACAGACTCCCTGGACAATATGCGCCAGGTGATTGAAGAGCATCACCTCAACCGGGTGGTGGTGGCCTCCTGCAGCCCCCGCACCCATGAGCCGTTGTTTCAGGAGAACCTGCGCAAGGCCGGCCTGAACAAGTATCTCTTTGAGATGGCCAACATCCGGGACCAGGACTCCTGGGTCCATCAGGCCGATCATGCCGAGGCCACGGAGAAGGCCAAAGAGCTGGTGCGCATGGCCGTGGGCCGGGCCACTACTTTGCAGCCCATCCGGGATCTCCTCTTCCCGGTGAGCCAGAAGGCCCTGGTGGCCGGTGGCGGTCTGGCCGGTCTGACCGCCGCCCTGACCATCGCCGAGGCCGGGTATCAGGTCTATCTGACCGAGCCGGGCGAGAAACTGAGCGGCAGTCTGGCCAAGAGGATGCAAAAGACCCTGGAAGGCCACCCCATTCAGCCCTTGGTGGCCGATTTGAGCCGGCGGGTAGAAGAGCACCCCCTCATCGAGTGGCTGCCCAATACCAAGATAGAGCACATCTCCGGGAGCATCGGCAAATTCCGGGGCACGTTGACCAACGGCGACGGCCAGCGGGAGGTGGATTTCGGCGCCATTGTGGTGGCCACCGGCGGCTCGGAGTACAAGCCCACGGAATACCTCTATGGTCAGGATGAGCGGGTCATGACGCAGCTGGAATTGGAGGAGAAGCTGACGGCCGACCCCGCCGCCTTCCAGGCCGGACCCCGGGTGGTCATGATCCAATGTGTCGGCTCCCGGGAGCCGGAGCACATGTATTGCAGCCGCATCTGCTGCGGCGAGGCGGTGAAAAACGCCATTACCATCAAGAAGCTCAACCCTCAGGCCCAGGTCTTCATCCTCTATCGGGATATGCGGACCTACGGCCTGAAGGAACTCTCTTATAAGGAAGCTCGGGATCTGGGAGTGCAGTTCGTGCGCTATGAGTTGGACCAAAAACCCCAGGTGACTGTGATGCCCCAAGGGCTGCAGGTGGTGGTGCATGACCAGGCCCTCCATATGGATCTGGCCCTGCCGGCCGATTATTTGATCCTGTCGGCGGCGGTCCGGCCTCATCCCAGCAGCAAAGAGATTGCTGAAGTTCTCAAGTTGCCCTTTGACGCCGACGGCTTTTTCATGGAGGCCCACCTAAAGCTGCGGCCGGTGGATTTTGCCTCGGCCGGCATCTTTACCTGCGGTCTGGCCCACAGCCCCAAGTATCTGGAGGAAAGTCTGGCTCAGGCCAAGGGCGCGGCGGGACGGGCCTTGGGCGTCCTTTCCAAAGCCGAGATGTTTGTGCCGGGCTCGGTGGCCCAGGTAGATCCCCTCAAGTGTGTGGCCTGTCTCACCTGCGTGCGCACCTGCCCCTATGGCGTGCCCCAGATGGACGAGAGCGAGGGCGTGGTAGCCATCGATGCTGCGGCCTGCCAGGGCTGTGGCAACTGTGCCAGCGCCTGTCCCCGCAAGGCCATCAGCGTCAAACATAATCTGGATGAACAATTCATCGCCAAGATCGAGGCCTTCAACCCATTCTGGGCCACCCTGGGCTGGGGCGGGAGGAGTTGAGATGAACGAGACGCCATTTAAACCGAAAATCCTGGCGCTCATCTGTACTTACTGCACCTATACCGCCGCCGACATGGCGGGCTCGGCCCGGATGCAGTATCCGGCCACCGTGCGGATCGTCAAGTACCTCTGTACCGGCCGGATCGACATCCTGCATATCCTCAAGGGCTTCGAGGCCGGCGCCGACGGCGTCATGGTCAGCGGTTGCGAGGCCGGGAGCTGCCACTTCCTGGAGGGCAACCTCAGGGCCCGGGAGCGGGTGGAATATGCCAAACATCTGCTGGACGAGTGCGGCATCGGCGCCGAACGCCTGGAGATGTTTGAAGTGGCCGCCTCCGATGCCCCCAAATGGGTGCAGGTAGTGAAAGAGTTTACCGACAGGATCCAAAACCTCGGTCCCAGCCCCTTAAATCCGCAATGGCGGACTGCAGCCAAGGACTGGGCCGGACACTATGAATCTGAACAACCTCAAGTGGCGGTGCAACCATGATAATAGCAGAGCGCAAACCTTTTGCAGAGATCAAGGCGGCCCTGGAGCCCTATGAAAAGATCCTCATCGTCGGCTGCGGCACCTGTGTGGCCGTCTGTCTGGCGGGCGGAGAAAAAGAAGTAGGGCTGTTGGCCTCCCAGTTAAAGTTGGCCCGGGGCCAGAACGGCAAACCCGTCAAGATCGGTGAGATCACCGTAGAGCGCCAGTGCGACCGGGAATTTATGCAGCCGCTGAGCGATGCCGTGGCCGACTACGATATCGTCCTCTCCACGGCCTGCGGCGCCGGGGTGCAGTTCCTGGCGGCCATGCCCAATATGAAACCCGTCATCCCGGCGTTGAATACCACCTTTATCGGCGTCAACGAAGAGGCTGGGTTTTACACGGAGCGCTGTCGGGCCTGTCATAACTGTTACCTGGGCCTGACCGGCGGCATCTGCCCGGTGACGATGTGCCCCAAGGGGCTTTTGAACGGTCCCTGCGGCGGCAATATCAAGGGCAAGTGCGAAGTCAATCCGGAGAATGACTGCGCCTGGTGCGCCATCTATGAGCGATTGGAGCGGCAGGGGCGCCTGGATCTCATCGATCCCATCCTGCCCCTCCATCCCCATGCCCGGACCACCACCCCGGGAGTCATCATTCACCAGGCTTATAAGAGGAGATACGGCGGCCATGAGTAAGCTGAAAGAAGCCTTAGAAGGCGGTAAATTCCCCATTGTGGTGGAGATCAAACCCCCCAAGGGCATCAATCCCGAGGCCATGCTAGCTCCCGTCAAATCGCTCAACGGCCGGGTCACCGCCTTCAGCATACCGGATAATGAACATGCCAAGATGCGGCTGTCGCCCGTGGCTGCGGCCCAACTGGTCAAGGCGGCGGGGGCCGAACCCATGATCCATCTGACCTGTCGGGATCGCAACCGCCTGGCCCTGGAAAGCGAACTGCTGGGCGCCGCCGCCCTGGGAGTGGAGAACGTCCTGATCATTAGCGGCGATTTCGTCAATCAAGGCGATCACCCCGATGCCAAACCGGTCTATGACGCGGATTCGGTACAGTTGTTGCAGATAGCTAAGGGTATGATGACGGGTTTCGACAGCGCCGGGCAGGAATTAAACGGCAAACCCCAGTATTATTTAGGGGCCGTGGCCATCCCCGAGGCTGACCCCCTGGGGCCGCAACTCCTGAGAGTGAAGAAAAAAACAACAGCAGGTGTTGATTTTTTCATCACGGCGCCGGTCTACGACCTGTCAAAGCTCCAGGAGTTCCGGCAGAAACTGGGGGCTGAGGTCAAAATGCTGGCCACGGTGAAAGTGCCCAAGGCCGCGGAGGTGGACCAGGCCCTGGAGGGGAAGCTCCGCAAGGTTTATTCCCTGCCGGTAGCAGTAGCCCAGGAACTCAAGGCCGACGACCCCGCCGAAGTGGAACGCAAGGGCGCGGCCCTGGCGGCGAAACTCCTGAAAGAGATCAAGGCTAAGAACCTGGCGGACGGCGTCTATCTCAAGGCTCGCGGCAAAGGCGAGCTCATGGCCGCCATTTTGGATCAGGCGGGGATCTAACCGCCGCCGTTGGTGAGAGAACCATGGCCTCCCTCCTGAAGCGGTGCCGGCTACTCCGGCCTCAAGAAGGGAAGGGTTAATGGAGCATGAGCCCTCTAGTTGGTAAGAAATCGGTAACTCCCATGGAGAAGAAAAATATGAAGCCGGTAGTCATTCTGGGCGGCGGCATCGCCGGTATCACGGCGGCGCTGGAATTGAGCAAGGCGGGCGTAGAAGCTACCCTGGTGGAAAAGAGCCCCTTCTTTGGCGGCAAGGCCGCCACCTTCGGCTGCAAGGCCACTGATGCCTGTCAGAAGTGCGGCGCCTGCCGGGTGGAACAGGGCTTGCGGGACCTGATGGCTGCACCGGGGGTGACCCTGATGGCCCAGACGGAGTTGGTGGCCACTCAACCCAACAACGGCGGTTGGCATCTGACTCTGCAGAGCCAACCCCGGGTGATTGATCCCCTGCTGTGCACCAACTGCGGGGTCTGTCTGGAGGAGTGTCCGGTACCCGGGGCCATCCTGAGCACGGCCTCGGCCGAGAACCACCCCCGCTACGCCGTCAATGCGGCCCTTTGCCGCTATTACCAGGACCAATCCTGCCGCCGCTGTCAGGAGGTCTGCCCCACCCAGGCCATAGATCTGAGCCGCTCCGGCACCGCCATGGAGCTGGACGCCCGGAGCATTATTGTGGCTACCGGCTACCAACCGGCCTCACCCCCGTGCCGGGGCGATTATACCAACTATGACCTCCCCAACATCATCACCGGTTGGGAACTGGAAGAGATGATGAAAGAGGGGGGCAGGTTGGTGCGCCCCAGCGACGGCCGGCCGGTGCGGCACCTGGGCTTTATCCAGTGTGTGGGCAGTCGGGACCAGGAACATACCTATTGTTCCCGGGTCTGCTGTGCCTATGGCCTGCGCCTGGCCCGCCTGGTGCGCCACCGCTGGCCGGAGTGCCAGGTGACCACCTTTTATATGGACCTGCAGAATGTCGGCCCCGACCCCAAGGCCTTTGAGGAAGAAGTGCGGCAGGAGATCGAATTGATCCGCGCCCTGCCCGGCGACCTCATGGCCACCGCGGACGGCAGCCTGCGGCTGCGCTTCCTGGACGAGGAGAGCGGCAAGGGTCTCTATCGGGTGGTGGACCTCCTGGTGCTGACGGTGGGTATCTGGCCGGGAGTTGACAACCCCAAATTGGCGGCGATGCTGCAGCTGGAGCTGACCCCGGATGGCTTCCTCAAGGATGGTCTGGAAGCCGGGCCCGAGCACCGGGGCATCTTCCTGGCTGGCACCGCCACCGGTCCACAGAGCATCCTGGAATGCATCGCTCAGGCGACGCAGTCAGTGCAAAGGGTGCGGGAGTATCTCGAAGCAGAGACGTAAACTTTTGCAGTGAGCCGAACTATGGACAAGGATGAAAGGGGAGAGGCAACTACTCGCAGGTTAAGGGTAATGAATAATCATGTTTCCCTGTTCCCTCATGCCCTTCCCTTGGCCACTGCTCACTGCTCACTGACCACTTTTAAAACCGGAGGCAAGGCCATGAATCTCTCGGAAACATTGAAACCTTTGAATATCCTGTTGATGCACGGTCCGGAGTTAAGCCGGGCTGGACTCGATCCCCAAAACTTTCTCCAAGCGGTGGCCAACCTGCCCCGATGCCGGGTGTTGTCCATGGACACAGCCAGGCCCACCAGCGAACAGGCCGATCAGGTCCGGGGTTTTCTCGGGCAGACTTCTGACCTGCATCCCGTGCTGCTGGTGGCCCAGGACCCGGAACTGCGGGGGGCTGACATCGCCAGGCTGCTGTTGGGTGAGTTCCAGCTCCATCCCGAACAAGTCCTGCCGGTGGACCTGACCCCGGCCCTGGACCAGCCCGACCCGGACAGCCGGGCGGCCAAGGGTTTGGACCTCATCCGCCAGGCCGCGGTGCGGGCCAGTCTGAATCAACCCATTGCCACCCGGACTCTGAGCGTCAGCCGCCAGGTCCTGGTGTGGGGTGACTCCGGCGCAGCCCTGCAGACGGCCCTGAATCTGGCCAATGGCGGTTACCAGGTGCTGCTGGCCAACCCCAGGGCGGCGTTTCAGCCCATCCCCTGGGAATATGAGGCTGAGGCCGCCGAGAGTAAGGTCCACGACCTCCTGATCCAGCAGGTCCAGGAACACGCCGGTATCCAGATCCACCACGGCGCCCGCCTCCGGGAAGTGCAGGGGGTGGCCGGCAATTTCCTGGTCCGGTTGGATACCCCCGAGGCCGAGGTGCAGGCCAAGGTCGGCGCCCTGGTGCTGGCCCCGGAACTGCACGAACAGACAGACCTGCAGGCCTATGGCATTCCGGCCCATCCCCAGGTCGTCTCCCTGGCCGGTCTGGAGCAACGGTTGGCGGCCGGGGCCGAAGGGCCGGCCAGCGTCGCCATCATGCTGGGTCTGGACTGGGAAAGCCATCCCCTGGCCCTGGAACGGGCTTTGCGAGCTGCGGCCAAATTGTTGGCCGCCGGTTCCCAGGTCTCCCTGCTGATGAGCATGGCCAAGGTGGCCGGCCCCAATCTCCAGAAGCTGATTAAGGAAAACCATGATGCCGGGCTGCTGACCATGAAATTGGAGGAGGCCCCGCAGATCGAACCCCAGGGTGACAAACTGCGGTTGACCTTCCTGGAGCCGTCGATTCGGGAGCGGCTCAGCCTGGTGGTGGATCTGCTGGTATATGATGAATGCTATCAGGCGGCCCCGGAAAATGTCCATTTGGCCGAACTGCTGCGCCTGCCTTTGGGTCCGGCCAACTATCTCCAGACCGGCAATGTGCATCAGCAGCCGGTGGCGACCCCGCGGCGGGGCATCTATGTCATCGGCCCGGGCCGGGGGATCATGGGGCGGGAGGAGACTTTCACCGACGTGGCGGCCGCCCTCAAGGAGACCCGGGACCTGTTGGGCCGGGGCGAGCTGGTGGCACCCCTGGGCCGGGCCACAGTGGACCGGGGCAAATGCGTCTTCTGCCTCACCTGCTACCGCATGTGCCCCCACGGCGCCATTACCTGGGACAACCGGGCCATTATCAATGAGGCGGCCTGCCAGGGCTGCGGCATCTGCGCCAGCGCCTGCCCCCAGGATGCCATCCAGGTGCTGAATTACAGCGATCAGCAGATCGGCACCCTGTTGGAAAGCCTGGATCCGACCCTCAGGCCCCGGGTGGTGGCCTTCATGTGCCGCAACTCCGCCTGGGAGGCCTATGAGAATGCCGTCAAACTGCACGCGGCCGCCCTGCCCGCGGGCTTTACCCCCATCAAGGTCCCCTGCGCCGGGAAGGTGGATCCCAATTATCTGCTCCAGGCCTTTAACGCCGGGGCGGCCGGGGTCATGGTCATGGGCTGCCCCCAGGATAACTGCAAATCGCAGCACGGCAACACTTGCGCCCAATGGGCGGTGGAACAGGTCCAGGGCATGCTGGCGGAGGCCGGGGTTGAACCGGCCCGGCTGCTCTACCAGTCCCTGGCGGCCAATGCCCCCGGCGATTTCGTGGATGCCCTGGACACCCTGATGGCCAACCTGCGGCGCCTGCACGTGGCCACCAGTGACGATTTCCCGGTCCTGCTGACCACCGGCACGGCCTACCGGCAACACCGGACGGTCCCCCGGACCTATACCCATGTTTTTGAGGGGCAGAGCGAACCGGAGGTGATCATCGAGATCAGCCCGGCGGACGCCCAACGCCTGGGGATCCGCTCCGGCGAACGCCTCCAGACCAAGAGCCCGGAGGGCCTGATCACGGCCACGGCCATAGTCAGCGACCGGCTGCAGCCCGGCACCGCCTTCCTGCCCCGCCACTTCCTCCAGACCGCCATCAGCCTCCTGCTGCAAGGGACGCCGGTGCCGGCCAGCGGCTTCCAGTCCTCGGAAGGGCTGGCCGTCCAGTTGGAAAAGCTGGTGGAACATCTGGAAGAGGTCTTCGGCATCAAAGTCCCCACCTCCCGGTTCCTGCACCAGGGCCATACCTGGGTGCTCCGGGAGAGCGGCGGTCGGGTGCGCATCGGCATGGATGATTTCTCCCAGAAACTCTTCGGGGCCAGCGATGAGATCCGCCTGCCCAAGATCGGCGAGGAGATCCGGCGGGATAAGGTCTCCCTGGCCATCCAGCGTCAGAGCGCCCAAGCCGGGGTCCTGGCACCGGTGCGGGGGATCATTGAAAAAATCAATAAAGACGTGCTGCGCTACCCCCGCCTGGCCCACGATGATCCCTACGGCGATGGCTGGCTCCTGGAAGTGGCTGCCACCCACCTGCCCAACGATCTGGAGACGCTCTATACCGGCCAGGATTCCACCCAGTGGATGGAAGCGGAAACCGGCCGCCTCTTGGAGATGTTGGATCCCAGTGTGGGCGCCACCCTGCAGGCCGGTGGTGGCCTCATTGACGACATCATCGGCCAATGCCCGGAACTGGGTTGGGACCGCCTGGTGAAGGAGTTCCTGCGGTCGGCCTAAACCGGCGCCGATGAAGCCACAAGAAAAGGGCAGCCTGGGGCTGCCCTTTTTTCATTCCTGAATGTCGCGGCGATCAGGGGTGAGGGTTAATCGTCCTCCCCGGGGTAAGGGGCTATCCGACCGAGACTCTCGGTTTCTGACTCGGGGGCCTTGGGGGTATAGTAGACCTCGCCGTTATGTTTCCAACTATATTTATATCTGGTGCCCTTGAAATTGATGGTATTGCTCACCATCAAGACCACCCGCTCGATGAGCCGGCCGTGCAAGGGATGGGGGAAGACTGCCACCAAGGGAACTCCCAGGACCTCCTCAGGGGGTAGGGGATCCAAACCGGTGCCATATGCATCTAACATAATGTGGTTCCTCACTAACTGCTGCATTTGCCAGAGGGCCGTCGTCACCCGAACCGGCGGCAGACGACCGCTCAGGCCGATTGGTATTAAGAAAATGGTAATACTATAAAGCCGGTTCGTCAACTGGGGGAAGGTTAAATTGTTCCGCCGGTTCCGAGGGGATACTATCAGGACTCCCTCCCCGAGTCTTGCGGCCCTGAAGATGGTTCAGTCAGATGGTAAAGCAACCCGCCGCTGAGCAGGACGCCGAGCAACACCAGCAGGCCCCAGGGTACCTTGGCCAAGGCATAGGTGGCGGAACTGTAGAACATAAAGAGGGCGCTCAGGGAAAAGATGAGGGGGGGCAGGGGATAGGCACTGACGCGGTATGGCCGGGCCAGGTGCGGCTCCCGGCGGCGGAGCACAAAGACCGACAGGCCGGTGCCCATCAGGAAGAGCCACACCACCGGGGCTGTGTAAATGATCGTATCCAGAAAGGATCCGGCCAGGAGGATGATGCCCAGGCTGATGGCCCCCTGAATGACCAGGGACCAGACCGGGGTGCCCAGGCGGGGATGCCAGACCCCCAGGAGGTGAAAAGCCGGGTGGCCGGCCCCCAAAGCGTAGGAGATGCGGGCTCCGGTGAGGATCAGGCCGTTGACCGCGCCCAGGGCCGAGATACAGATGAGCACGGCGATGACCCGGACCGCGGCCTCCGGAAAGACCCGGGCCACGGTATCCACTGCCACGGCCGACGACGCCGCCATCGGGCCGAAGCCCAGGGCCGTCATAAAAGCGCCGTTCATGAGGAGATAGAGCACGGTGACGGTCACCGTCCCGGCCACCAGACCGCGAACGATATTGCGCCGGGGATTCTTGATTTCCGCCGCCACATAGGCCATCTCATTCCAACCGCCGTAGGTGAACATGACCAGGATGAGGGCAAGATCAAAGCCACCCCAGGAGGGACTGCCCAGGGCAGGCGCCGGTGCTGCCGCCGGGGCGCTGAAACCCACCGTAATAATCACCGCCATGCCCAAAACCTTGGCCGCGGTGAGGATATTCTGGGTCCACTTCCCCATGGTGACCCCCAGGATATTGATAAGGGTGAGCACGACCACCGCCAGGCTGGCGTAGGCTACTCGACTGATACCGGCCGCCGGCCAGAGCTGCTGGGCGTAGCGGGCAAAGACAAAGGCCATCAGCGCGATATCGCCGGGCCGGACCACGGCCAGTTGGGACCAGCCGAAGAGAAAACCCACCCACGGGCCGTAAGCCCGGCTCAGATACACATAGTCGCCACCCGACTGGGGCAGGGCGGTGGCCAGTTCGGCATAACACAGGGCCCCGGCCAGGGCCAGACAACCGCCCAGCAGCCAGATGACCACGACCCCCGTGGGGGAACCCAGACAACCGGCGACCACGGGGGCGGTCTCGTAAATCCCGGCACCGATGATAATGCCCACAATAATACAGGTGGCGTCAAAGAGAGAAAGTTCCTGTTTGGGAATGGCCGTCATAATGCCCCCTGGCGCTGAGGGAAAAACGTCTCTGGTTTCTGAGAAAAAATGGCCAAAGTAATGAGCCAGCCGTCGCCGTCGGCAAGCCTGCAGTCAGAGGCGGCGCGGTTTTGAGCTTGCCCATGGAAATATCTTGCCGCCACCCGGAAAGTCCTCCTCCCCCGCCGCGGGGTCAGAGAGTGTTGGGAGAGCACCTGGTTGTCGGGAAAGATTACCCTGACGGCTTCCTCTTCACCTATGACCATAGGGGTGGGAAGGGTAGCAAAAGAAGGCAACGACCCGGATCAGGAATAGACCTGAGTTGGAATGGGAAGATTGTCCTTCTGGTGAGGCGGCAGCTTCAGGTGCGGTTTAAGGCCGGGCTTCAGCACCGGCGATACAAGAACTGGCTGGGGGAAGAGGATTCGAACCTCTATCGGCGACTCCAAAGGCCGCTGTCCTGCCGTTGGACGATCCCCCAGCATGGTTTAGGAGGGGGTATTCTTTCCTTGATTAATGAGGCGGCGCAGGACCCCGGAGGCTCGGAAGGTGACGACCCGCCGGGCGTTGATGATCAGGTCTGTACCCGTTTGGGGATTGCGGCCGCGCCGTTCTTTTTTATCCCGGACCACCCATTTGCCAAAGCCGCTGATCAATACATCTTCACCGCGGGCCAGATTCTGTTTCAAGAGATAAAAGACGGTATCCACGGCCCGGGCTGCTTCCGCCTTGGATAAAATCTCCCGTTCGAACAGCGCCTGCACCAGGGAAGCCTTGGTGAGTGGCATAGGACCTCCACAGACAAGTCAGTAATTTATTGAAATATAAATGATTACTTCCTCCTTTGCAAGGACTTTCCCAGGAAAATTTTTTCTGAAGCTGGTTCCGGTATGGGGTCGCTATCCCTGTCTGGGCCGGGCGGGATGGTGGGTGAAAAAACTGCCGGTTCGAATGCGCCAATCCGAACCGGCAGAGCGCCAAAAAATAAGGAGAACGGGAGGTTGCAGCTTCAATAAAAAACCTCAACCCTCCCCACAGGAGAATTGAGGATTGCACCCTGCTTTCTTGGTCCCCAATTCTGAAGTTCCGCTGCCTCGGCGAAAACTTCCAGTATGTTCTACAGGCAGGTCTTCTGACTTCCGGATCAACCTCTGGCCGGCGCCTTCCCTGCCCATGGCAAGTGGCCTTCTGCCGGCTTTGTCCCCGGTTACAGCGGCGGGACCGTGACGGATTTCCACCGTCTTCCCTTTTACCCCAACGGGACCTGTATATCAAATTTCTATCACAGGTGGCGGCTGCTGTCAACGGCCGGTGGTCAGTGGTCAGTTGTAAGTTGCTAAAAAATGTACCTGGTTTCGAGGAAAGAAAGCCTAATGGAGTGGGCCGTGCCCGCTCTATTCCAGTTTCCGGTTTAGGTTCCGAAAATGATGCTCGCATGTGCAGGGAAGCCTGCTACACTGGTTTTCATGATCTCAGCTGAGCCGAAGGCTCGTGATGACTGGTTTCCAGAAAAATCCTCTTTAGTGGAGCGGGCACAGAGGCCCGCCTCACTAAAAAAGAAGCTCTTCCGGAAACCGGAAACCCTAATTTCTTATTAATTTCATTTATTTATGAAAGTAACCCGCGAGCCATGAAAATAAAGTAGGCCACAGGTGGGCAGTGCCCACCCTGCCAGGCTGGCCGCCAGTAACTATGAACTATGAACTATGAACTACGAACTTCATTTTCTAACTAATGGCAATTACATGGATAATAAGACGCCAAGGGTCAATCACTGTCTTAACCTTTCCCGGCCCCCGGCTCGCAGGCCGCCCTTGGGACCGCGTCGCCTCCTTTTATGGTTCGGACCGGCTGCTGGAGCGCAGCGATTGGGGGGTGGCGGCCTTGAGGAACAGGCCCAGGCAATGGACCAGGGGTGACAGGAGCAGTCTGGTCAGGCGTTGCCGGGTCGGGGAGGCGGCCAAGCGGACCGCCAGGGCCGGGCTCACCTGGTAATAGAGGCGAAGAAGCCGTTCTCCCCAGGGACGGCCGGTAAGACAGCGGTCACGAAAATGCCGCAGGACCAGGACCTGGGGGGCCTGGGGAGAGGCATAGGCGGCGGTGGCGATGAAGCAGCGCTTGTCCACCGGCCCGGCCGCCGGCCCTTGTGTGGAGGCCGGTTGTTCGGTCGGCGTCACGGCTGAGGTCGTCGGCAGGGCAATGGGGCCAACCTCGCTCAGCTCGTCGCCGGAAAAGACCCCTTCCTCTGAAGACTCCCCTTCCCCTGCCGGAAACTGGCCCGGGACGGTGGGATCGCCCGCCGGAGGCAGGGCGGCTGCTTCCGGCGGCCGAGGCCCGCCGGTCTCTTTGACCAGGCTCAGGTAGTGTTCGTAATAACGGCGGCCGAGCTCGGACTTCACCGCTTCCCGCTCCTGGGGGTCGGTGAGATGGGGAAGGAGTACTTCCAGCTGTTCCGTAGAGTAGCGCTGATATTTCCCGTCTATGGCCGTGGCCTCCTCCTGGTGCCGCCGGATCGCTGGCAAGGCCGGCGGCGGTGTTTACCGGGGTTGTGGCAGAGACCTCAGCCCAACTGGCTGCTGCCAGCCTCGGGCAACAGCCCCATGAGTTTCTGCACCCGGTGGGGCGGCAGAGAGATCAGCTCCAATTCGTCCAGGGGCAGGGCGACGCTTTCGATGGTCTCCAGATTCTGCCGGACCGCTTCGGCCACCATCATCACCCCGAAGATCTTCATAATTTCAAAGAAATCCAACTGGTTCTGGGCATTGTCGCGGATGAGCTGCAGGGTGGGTATCTTGTCCTGGAGAGAACCGACCTTGGCTTGGACATTCTCGATACCGGCCAGATAGTTATCCCATTCCTGTTGAAAGCCTTCCAGCGATTGTTCCCGATCCTGGAGATTGCTGAGGATTTTTTCTCTCACCTTGGGATCAATCTCCGGGGCGGCGGCGTCGGCTTTTAATTTCTCCAGATTTTGTCTGGCGGCATTGATCTTGTCCAATTCTTTCTTGGAGAGGTCGATGATCTCATCAATCCCCTCCAATTGGAAGGAACTCAGGAAATTGATCATATAGTTGGCCAGTTCGTAGATGAGGAGGATATTTCCCAGGACCAGCAACCTGCTTTTGCTGACATCGCCTTGGGCCAGACACTCATCCAGTTCGTTGATGAGATAACGATTGCAGCGGGAGAAATTCTCCACAGTGAATTTCAGTTTTTGGATGGACTTATTGATATCCCGGACCGAGCCCACCAAGGAACTGACCCGGAGGCGATCATAGGCGTTTAATTCGTAGCGTTGGGTATAGTCTTCGTAAGCCACCCGGTGTTTCTCCACCCGGGCCGCCACTTCGTTGATAATGGCATCCAGACGAAGTTTCAGGTCAGCCAAGGCCGCCAGCTCTTCCTGGGTCAATTTGGGGTTATCAATCAGCCGGGGGCTCATGATGTCCCGATTGCTCAAGGCATATTTTTCCTGAACATCGCGAATCTTGCGGTGGTATTCCTGGAGATAGGTCAGGATGGCCTGATAGCCGGCATTTTTTTCCAATTCGATTAATTCACCGCCCATGCTTCTGCTCCTGGTGGTTGATGGTTAATGGTTGTCAGCCTTTGGTACGAGGCGGCTCCGGCCGATGGCAGGAACGTTGACGGCGGCGTCTGTCGGTCAGGACCGTTCCTCCTTTTTAGGCCGGTTGCGGTTGTAGATAATGCGGAGACCCTCCAGTGTCAGGTAGTCATTGACGTAATCAATGGTCTGGGTTTCCGAGGCGATGAGACAGGCCAGACCGCCGGTGGCAATGACCCGCATGGGTTCCTTCAGGGTTTCTTTGATGCGGCGGACGATGCCGTCCACCAGCCCGGCGTAGCCATAGATAATGCCGGCGTTCATACTGCTGATGGTATCCTTGGCGATGATGCTCCGGGGTTTACAGAAGATTTCCACCCGGGGCAACTTGGAGGCCCGTTGGAACAGGGCTTCGCAGGAGATCATGACCCCCGGGGCGATGACGCCCCCCAAGTATTCCCCCAGGCCTGAGACCACATCGAAGGTGGTGGCGGTGCCGAAATCCACAACGATTACCGGCCCTTTGATCTGTTCGTAGGCGGCCACGGCGTTGACGATGCGGTCGGCCCCCACCTCTTTGGGGTTGTCATAGTAGATGGGCATACCGGTCTTGATGCCGGGCCCCACCATCAGGGGCTTCACCTGGAGGTAGCGGCGGCTGAACTTATCCAGGGTGTTGAGCATCGGCGGCACCACGCATGAGATGACCAGATCGGTGCCCGGTTCCAGAGTGAGGTTTTGCGATTGGAAGAGATTGCGCAACAGGATACCGTACTCGTCGGCGGTGGTCTCTTTTTCGGTGCGGATCCGCCAGTCGCTGATGAGTTTCTGATCTTCGTAGACCCCGATGACGGTGTTGGTGTTGCCCACATCCATGACAATAAGCACAGGCAGCTCCTCGAGACTAGGAAGAGATTCGGGTAGCCCGATGCGGTCGGGCGGTTGATCAGGCGGCCAAGCCGATCTGATCGTGGATTAAGGCAGCAATTTCCTGGGCGATGGTTTCCACTGCCACCGGGTCTTCTCCTTCGCACATCACCCGCAGTTTGGGCTCGGTGCCGGAATACCGGATGAGCAGGCGCCCCCGGTCGCCCAGTTTTTTTTCAGCGGCGCGAATGGCCTGGTACACCGACGGCATGTGTTTGATGTCCTTTTTTTCCCGGACCGTGACGTTAATGAGGGTTTGGGGGTAGACCTCCATAACCCGGGCCAATTCCTGGAGGGATTTGCCGGTGCGCTGCATGATGGCCAACACCTGCAGGGCGCTCAAGGTGCCGTCGCCGGTGGTGCTGTGATCCAAAAAGATGATATGGCCCGACTGTTCGCCCCCCAGATTGTAGCCGCCCTGGAGCATCCGTTCGATGACATACCGGTCGCCCACCTGGGTGCGGAGGAGGCGGCCGCCCAGACGTTTCATGGCCACTTCCAGGCCCATGTTGCTCATAACGGTCCCTACCAGGGTTTTTTTCCGCAGGGCATTCTGCTGCAGCAGATATTGGGCGCAGATGGCCATGGTATGATCGCCGTCCACCAGATTGCCTTGGTGATCCACCAGGATGACCCGGTCGCCGTCTCCGTCCAGGGCAATGCCCAGATCGGCATCGTGGCGGCGGACCATGGTCTGCAGGATGGTGGGGGAGGTGGAGCCGCACTGCCGGTTGATATTCCGGCCGTTGGGCCGGACGCCGAAGGGAATGACTTCGGCCCCCAATTCCGACAGCACGGTGGGAGTGACCCGGTAGGTGGCCCCGTGGGCGCAATCCAGGGCAATCTTCAGGCCGTCCAGCTTCAGGTCTTTGGGAAAGGTATTTTTCAGGTAGGTGATGTAACGGCCCCCGGCATCGTCCACCCGGAAGGCCTGACCCACCTCCGAGGGCGGACAGGCAAAGTTTTCCACCTCCCCCTGGAAGATGAGGCGTTCAATCCGTTCCTCCACCTCGTCGGGCATTTTCAAACCCACGCCGGAGAAGATTTTGATGCCGTTGTCCTGATAGGGATTGTGGGAGGCCGAGATCACGATGCCGGCGTCAGCCCGCATAGAGGAGGTGATAAAGGCAATGGCCGGGGTGGGCAGCGGCCCCACCAGCAGGACGTCCACGCCCATGGAACAGACCCCGGAGACAATGGCATATTCCAGCATGTAACCGGATAGGCGGGTATCCTTGCCCACCACCACCTTGCCCCCCTGGTGATCGGTTTTGATGACATAACCGATGGTTTGTCCCAATCTTAAGGCCATCTCGGCGGTCATGGGGTATTGATTGGCCACCCCCCGGACCCCGTCGGTACCGAATAGCTTTCTCATACACCTTCCTTATGAGCGACTTCCCCTCGGGGTTCTGCCCAGAAAGAACCAGCCCTCGGCTGCAGCAGCCCTCGTGGGCAGGCAGACCTCCGGGTGGAGTCCGACTGTCTGGGCCGATCTTGAGCCAGGCAACTGCAGGAGACCCTGCCTTTTTTCAATTAGATGTATATATCAAAAAAAAAAGTTGATTTCCAGCAGTTTTGCCCAGCCGGGCGTGCGGTGGGGCCGCTGCCGAGGCACCTTCAGGCCGCCCACGCTGCCCCGTCGCCGGGGTGCCCTGCTCTGGCTGCCGCCAAGCCGCAATCGGCCTGCCCCGCGCCGCGGCGATCCTTGTCTGCCAAAAGGTTTTCCTGCTTGCCAAAGAGGATAAAGAAGATTAATTTATACCAGGTAGCGTATCACAGGGTGCGGCTGCCCGGCAAGCCTTGCCTGCCCGGCCCGCCACCCAGACGAAGAAAACAGCCGCAGCTCTAAGGAGAAAAGCATGACTTATGGAACTATTGCCGGCCAGGAACGGTTGGCGGCGGTGCAGAGCGCCTTTCTGCGCCGCGTGTATAATTGGATGGGCCTGGGTCTGGCCCTCACGGCTTTGGTGGCCTACTACACTGCCGCCAGTCCCACCCTGCAGGCCCTGATCTTCGGCAATTCGTTGGTCTTTTTCGCCCTGATTATCGGGCAATTGGCACTGGTGGTGGCCCTGAGCGCGGCCATCAATCGCCTCAACCCCGGCACGGCAACCCTGCTATTTTTTCTCTATGCCGGTTTGACGGGCCTGACCTTATCGGCTATTCTGCTGGTGTACACCCAATCTTCCATCACCAACGCCTTTGTGGCCACGGCCGGCACCTTTGCCCTCACCAGCCTGTACGGCTATACCACCAAACGGGACCTCACCAGTTGGGGCAGCTTTTTCTTCATGGGCCTGGTGGGCATTGTCCTGGCCAGCGTGGTGAATCTCTTTTTGCAGAGTGAAACCATCTATTGGGTGACCACCTATATCGGGGTAATCGTCTTTGTGGGGCTGACGGCCTATGATACCCAGTATTTAAAGAATATGGCCGGGGCCGGCTTCTCGGATGAGGCCATGGAGAGCAAGGCCGCGGTCATCGGGGCGCTGAAGCTCTACCTGGATTTCATCAACCTCTTCCTGCTGCTGCTGCGCATTATGGGGGGCCGGCGGGAGTAGCTGTCCGGGGCGTCTGGTCGGCGGCAGCCTCAACAGGGGGCTCTTGCGCCCCGCCGTATAACTTAGGCATAAAAGGCAAAAACCCTGGAGCGCCCAGCGCTCCAGGGTTTTTTTTCATGTTGGCAGTGCCCACCGCAGTCCATGCTCATCGTGCCGGGCCTCGGTCAGAGGATGACTCTTTCCCCCGTGGAGCAGGCGGCGGCTGCAGCGCGGCACAGATGCAAGGCATCCCCGGGCTGGAGTCCATCCGGAAAATCCTTCCCTCCCCGGCTCTTAGGCAGAGTGTCGGGCTGAGGGATTAATGGGATCTTCCCTTGAGTTGATCAGAAAGCGTTCCGGAAAATGCTCTCAGACCCCCATCCCAGCCCCGGTGGCCGCTTGGATACTAGCCTAGGCGATATACGTGTTGTAGGATTTCCATGGCCAGGTTGAAGGCGTTCTCTTTTTCCAAGATGAGTTCCATCTTATCCCCGGCGGTGGGGTAGACGACTATTTTTATTGTGTTATTCGGATGCTGGGACACGGCGATTTCACCTTTGGGCTCAAAGGTGGGAAAGGTCCGGTGTTGTCCGCTCATGATCAGTTCTCCTCTCAGCAAAGTCCAGAGTGGTCTCTGGCCTGGAACACGCTCCGAGGCGGAGTGTGGCGGTTGTCGGGGCCATCGGGCTATTTGCCGGCTGGCCCTGGAGTAGCGGCAAGCAGGCATCGGTCGGCATATGAGTAAATCTGCTCCAGTGCCCCACTTGCGGCATACCCTGGAGCTTGCCAGCCCCAGGTCTTCTTCCTCCGCAGAGGGGTTACCAGCCGTAGGTCAAAAAGTCATGGATAGAATTGGAGGCGATCCGTCCGGCGCCCGCGGCCAGAATGACCGTGGCGGCACCGGTAACAATGTCGCCGCCAGCCCAAACCCGGGGTTTCATGGTCTTGCCGGTTTTGGGATCGGCCACGATGTTGCCCCACTTGTTCAGGACCAACCCCGGCGTGCTCTTGGTCAAGAGGGGGTTGGCGCTGGAACCGATGGAGATAACTGCGGTGTCGATGTCGACGACGAATTCTGAGCCGGGAACGGGGACCGGGCGCCGCCGACCGGAGGCGTCAGGTTCGCCCAGTTCCATGCGCAAACACTCGACGCCGGTCAGGAAGCCGTCATCAGTCCCCAGGAAGCGGACCGGGGCGGTCAGGAACATGAATTCCACCCCTTCATCCTCGGCATGGTGAATCTCTTCTTTCCGGGCAGGGAGTTCTTCCCGGCCGCGGCGGTAGATGATATAGGACTTCTCAGCGCCGAGACGGAGGGCCGTCCGGGCCGAGTCCATGGCCACATTGCCGCCGCCGAAGGTGGCGACTTTTTTACCCCGGACAATAGGGGTATCGTACTTCGGAAATTCGTAGGCCTTCATGAGGTTGGAGCGGGTGAGATACTCGTTGGAAGAATAGACGCCGATATAATGCTCGCCGGGAATATTCAGAAAGAGGGGCAGACCAGCACCCACGCCCAGGAAAACGGCGTCAAAACGCTCCAGGAGTTCATCCACCGTTTCGGAGCGGCCGATAACGGCGTTGACCTCGAACTTGACCCCCAACCGCTCCAGATAGCGACATTCCGCAGCAACGATGGCTTTGGGCAGACGGAATTCCGGGATTCCATAGATCAGCACGCCGCCGGGGGCATGGAGAGCCTCAAAGATGGTAACCTCATGGCCTTTGAGAATCAGGTCACCGGCCACGGTGAGACCGGCGGGGCCTGACCCGACCACCGCCACCTTTTTGCCGGTTGGCTCCGCCTTCGGCGGCAGGACATCCCGGCCATGCAACCGCTGATAGTCGGCGGCAAATTTTTCCAGGTTGCCGATGGCCACGGGTTCGTCCTTCTTGCCCACAATGCAGAGGCCTTCGCACTGCACTTCCTGGGGGCAGACTCGACCGCAGACGGCCGGCAGGGCATTTTTTTCCCAGAGTTTGCGGATGGCCCCTTCAAAATCACCTTCCTTGATGCATTTAATGAACGCCGGGATATCCACTTCCACCGGACAGCCCTGCCGACAGCGGGGATCCTTGCACTGAATGCAACGCTCCGCCTCTTTCATGGCCAGTTCGGGAGTATATCCCAGGGGCACTTCGTCAAAATTATGACGGCGCACCTCAGCGGGCTGTTCCGGCATCTTTTGCCGGGGGATTTTTTCTTTTTTAGGGGCCTTGACTTCTTCGGTCATCGTTTTTTCCTCCGTATATTCAAGCTCGGATGCCGGTCAGATTATTTGCCACAGGTGCAGGTATGACCCTGGGATGTTTTAAAAGCATCATAGGAAAGTTTTTCTTCGGGCAGATAGGAGCGCAGCCGCAAATTGAGTTCGTCAAAATCAACCAGATGACCATCAAACTCGGGACCGTCGACGCAGGCGAATTTCATCTTACCGTCAACTCTGACCCGACAGCAGCCGCACATACCGGTGCCATCCACCATGATGGGGTTGAGGCTTACCAAGGTTTTGACGTTAAATTCTTTGGTAACATTGCAGCAGGCCCGCATCATGGGCACCGGACCGATGCATACGGCCAAACCGATGTCTTTGTGTTTTTCTAAAGTTTCTTTTAACTTATCGGTGACGAAACCTTTATGACCATAGGTGCCGTCGTCGGTGCAGATCATAAGTTCATCGGAGACGGCCTTCATACGGTCTTCCATGATGAGCAGGTCTTTGGAACGGGCGCCGATGACCGAATAAACATAATTGCCCAGATTCTTCAGGCCTCGGGTAATGGGATGCAAGACCGCAATGCCGGTGCCGCCGCCCACACAGATGACTTTGCCCACCTTTTCCAAATGGGTTGCGGCCCCCAAGGGACCGATGACATCCAGGAAGGAATCTCCCACCTGCAACGTCTTGAAGAGAGCCGTGCTTTTACCGACGACCATATAAATGATGTTGATCAGCCCTTTTTCCGGATCGGTGTCCGCCATGGTCAGGGGAATGCGCTCCCCCGTTTCATTGGCGCGCAGGATGACAAACTGCCCGGGTTTGGCCTTGGCCGCAATCTTGGGGGCCCTCACCCAATTGCTGATAATCGTGCCCTGGGCCAGTTCCTGACGTTCCACTATTTCGAACATATGTCCTCTCCTCTGAAAAGATACTTGTGCCCTAAAAGCTTCTGGAAGGCGTTTACCTGAACCTCCATACTTATCTGTTTCAATCTATTCTCTTATCACGTCCAGGGGGAGAGATGCAAGTGATATTTATCACAAAACCTTGCCCGCCAGCAAAATTTTCTTCTGATTCATAGGCGAAGGCGAGGAAATCCCCTGAGCTTGCGCCTGGCAGCACGATATCCTCTGGACCGGGCAGGGCCGAGGGCAGTAGTTGTGGGTGGAGGACAGTAGGCAGTGGATTTATAAGGCGGCTCGTTCCTGCGGTGTTTAAAAAGCGTGCACAGGGGAGAGACTGGAGGCGGCATCCGGATTCGAACCGGAGAATAACGGTTTTGCAGACCGCTGCCTTACCACTTGGCTATGCCGCCTTGATCGGCAGGAAAAAAAATGGAGCGGGAAACGGGATTCGAACCCGCGACTTCAACCTTGGCAAGGTTGCACTCTACCACTGAGTTATTCCCGCTCGCACCTTTTTTATATAACGACAGCCCTTTTCCTTGTCAAGGGAAAAACTGCAGGCCGGGCCGAGAATCTTCTTGCGGCTGTAGCCGCAGCCCCTGACTGACACCCTTTCCCCTGAAAAGCTGAGAGAAAGTTGGGGAATGAATCGGTATGGTTCACCCCGCCACTGGCCCCGCCCGTGCCCGGCCAGGATTCTGAACCCAGTCCTATTCTGATTCTTCCCCGGGTGCCGGGACCATCGGTCCATTGCCAAAAAGGTCCCTCTGGCCGGCTGCTGCCGGGGAGGGCTGACGGCGCCGAGGGCGGGCCAGGCGGGGGAAGCCCACCTGATCCAAGGTGCCGGCTTCGATATTCTCCAATACTTCCTGGGCCCGGGCGATCACCGGGGCCGGCACGCCGGCCAGCTTGGCCACCTGAATGCCATAGCTCCGGTTGGCAGCGCCGTCTTTCAGTCGGTGGAGGAAGATTATCCGGCCGCACTCTTCGGCTACGGTGACCTGGAGATTACGGGTTCGGGGTTTGAGGCGGCTCAGGGCGGTCAATTCGTGGTAATGGGTGGCGAAGAGGGTCATGACGCCCTGATCTTTAAAGTCATGGAGGTGTTCGGCCACAGCCCAGGCCAGGGCCAGGCCGTCGAAGGTGCTGGTGCCCCGGCCGATTTCATCCAGGATGACCAGGCTGTGGGGCGTGGCCTGGTGGAGGATGTTGGCGGTCTCGTGCATTTCCACCAGGAAGGTACTCTGTCCCCGGCCGATGTCGTCCACGGCGCCCACCCGGGTGAAGATCCGGTCCACCAGGCCGATGTGGGCCTGGGCGGCGGGGACAAAACTGCCGATCTGGGCCAAGAGCACGATGAGGGCAACCTGCCGGAGGATGGTGGATTTACCGGCCATGTTGGGACCGGTGACAATCATGAGGGTGGCCTGGTCGTCCAGGAAGATGTCGTTGGGGACAAAACTCCCCGGGGGCAACAGCCGCTCAATGACCGGGTGGCGGCCCTGGCTGATGCTGATACCCCGGTCAGGGGAAAGGTGGGGACAGGTATACTGATAGCGGCTGGCGGTTTCGGCCAAGGCACTGAGCACATCCAGGCCGGCCAGGGCTGCGGCCACCTTCTGCAGCCGGGGGGCTTCCTGTCCCAAAGCCCGGCGGAGGTCCTGGAAGAGGTTCTGTTCCAACTGTCTGCGGGCTTCCTCGGCCCCCAGCAGACGGGATTCGTAGTCCTTGAGTTCCGCCGTGATGAACCGTTCGGCATTGACCAGAGTCTGTTTCCGGATAAAATAGTCGGGAACCAGGGAGAGGTTAGCCTTGGAGACCTCGATATAATAACCGAAGACCTTATTATACCGGACCTTCAGGGAATTGATGCCGGTCTGCTGCCGCTCCCGGGCCTCCAGGGCGGCGATCCAAGCCTTGTCCTGGCGGGTCAGGGCCAGGAGTTCGTCCAACTCAGAGCTATAGCCCTCCCGGATGACCCCCCCGTCCTTAAGGGAGGTGGGCGGTTCCGGGACCAAGGCGGCGTCGAGGCGGTCGTGGATATCGGCCAGGTCCTCCAGGTCGGCGGCCAGCGCCGCGGCCAGGGGCGGCAGGGAAGGGGGGAGGAGGCGGCGTAGACCCGGCAGGTGAGCCAAGGATTGCTTCAGGGATATGAGGTCCCGAGGGGTGGCCTGTTCCAGGACGATGCGGGCGGTGAGGCGTTCCAGGTCTCCCACGCCTTTGAGCCCTTGCCGCCACTTCTGGCGCCACAGACCCTGCTCGTGGAAAAAGGCCACAGCCTGATGGCGGGCCTGAAGGGCGGTGAGATCCCGGAGAGGAAAGCGGAGCCAGGAGGCCAACAATCGCCCGCCCATGGGGGTGATGGTGGCATCAATGATATCCAGTAGGGTGTTTTTTCGGCTGCGGCTGCGAAAATTCTCAAAGATCTCCAAGTTGCGGATGGTGGCCTCATCCAGACCCAGGAAGTCGTCCCGGGAATAGGGGACAACCCGGGTGAGGTGGCGGGGTGGGCCGCTGCGGTTGGCCTCCAGATAGGCCAGAATGGCCCCGGCCGCCTGGAGCCCCAGGGAATAGCCGGCCAAACCGAAGCCGTCCAGGAACAGGGTGCCCAGATGGCGTTTCAGGCGCTGGACGGCGGCCTCAAGGTGGAAGCTGCGGCCGTCCAGATACTGCAGACTGGGGGGCGCCGCCAGGGCATGGAGGAAATCGGTCAGCCCCTCCACCGAGCACTCTTGGGGCAGGAGCAGCTCCACCGGTTGCAGGCGGTAGAGCTCCTCGCCCAGGGTTTCCAGATCCTCCCCCTCGGTCAGCCGGAAATCCCCGGTGGACAGCTCGACGCCGGCCAACCCCCAGGCGCGCTCCCGCCAGCAGGCGGCAGCCAGGTAGTTGCTCTCCTTGGCCGCCAGTTTCTCGGGGTCAACGATCATCCCCCGGGTCAGGACCCGAGTCACCTCCCGGCGCACCAGGCCTTTGGCTTGGGCCGGGTCCTCCACCTGGTCGCAGATGATCAGGCGATGGCCCTGCTCCAAGAGCCGGGCGATATAGACCTCGGCGGCGTGCAGGGGAAACCCGGCCATGGGAATGGCCTCCTCCTCGGCCCGGCTCCGACTGGTGAGGGCGATATTCAAGGCCTGGGCGGCAACCTGGGCATCCTGAAAAAAGAGTTCGTAAAAATCCCCCATCTGGAAGAGGAGCAGACCATCGGGGTGCTGGGCCTTAATCTCCAGATATTGCCGCAGCATGGGGGTGATCTTTTCGGAGGCGGTTTCGCTCATAGATTACTTGCCGTGAATTAGATGACTCACCCGCAAACCAAGAAATTCCAGGCTGTGGCCATTGGCTGACTTGGGCGGGCACTTAAGGCCCGCCCCACTAAATCTAATTTTCCCAGAAACCGGAGACCGGAAACTGATTTTTTGGCAACTGACAACTGTATTTTATAACTAATTGCCATAACTAAAAAAATCACCCGCGAACCATGAAAATAGAGGTCGTTGCCTTGGGCTGAGTTGGGCGGGCACTTAAGGCCCGCCCCACTAACAGAGAGCCTAAAAAAGAAGCTCTTCCGGAAACAGGAAACCAGAAATCAGAAACCGATTTTTCTGACAATTGGCATCTTTATTTTCTTGGTAATGGCCATGACCTGCCGGCCACCCGCGAACCATGAAAATAGGGGTCGTTGCCTTGGGCTGAGTTGGGCGGGCACTTAAGGCCCGCCCCACTAACAGAGAGCCTAAAAGAGAAGCTCTTCCGTAAACCGGAAGCCAGAAACCGATTTTTCTGATAACTGGCATCTTTATTTTCTTGGTAATTGCAATGACTTATAAAAATCACCCGCGAACCATGAAAATAGAGGTCGTTGCCTTGGGCTGAGTTGGGCGGGCACGGAGGCCCGCCCCACTAACAGAGAGCCTAAAAGAGAAGCTCTTCCGGAAACAGGAAACCGGAAACCGATTTTTCTGATGCGGGGCGGCCGGGGCCGGCAAGGATGCCGGCCCTACGGACTTCCCTCTAATCTCTCTGAACTATGAACTTTATTTTCTGAGTATATTGTATCCTGAATTCTGCTGAAAAGGGCAACTGTATACTGATCTCTTGCCGCGGCCGTTTTTTAGGCGTAGTCTAAAGGCATGTATTTTCCTCTGACGCCTACCATCACCCTGGCCTCCACTTGGCAGCCTTGCTGGCCCCAACGGGGGCGGCGGCTCATCCGCCTGCGCCAGAGCCGGACCTTTCCCATAGGCCATCCCAGCACCCGCTTGAGCTTGGAGCTGCTGGCCTGGGTCTGTGAGGAGCAGGAGTTCTCTTCCTGCCTGGATGTGGGCTGCGGCTCGGGGGTGTTGGCCATCGCCGGGGCGCTGTTGGGGATCCGGAGGGTGAGCGGCTGCGATCTCAGTGCTGCAGCCGTGGCGGTCTCCCGGGAGAACGCCCGGCGGGCCGGGGTGGAGTCTCAGGTCCACTGGCTCCAAGGCTCCACCGAGGCCTTGGGGGCCCGATTCCCCTTGATCTTGGCCAACCTGCCCCTGTCCGTGCAACGGGCCAAACAACCGGAGTTTGCCAGACTCCTGGCGCCTCGGGGCCGCCTCATCCTGGCCGGTTTCAAAGATACAGGGGAAGAGGCGGTAACCGCTTTCTATCTCTCCCGGGGTTGGCAGTTGTGCCGTCGTCTCTCCCTGGAACGCTGGGAGCCGGAACTCCCTCCTGATTTGAGCTATACCTGGGTGGGCCTGGTGCTGCAGGCCATCCAGGATTAGGCTCCTCTCAGGAACGATACAGGATAAGTTAGAGAATAAAGTTGTCAGTTGTTAGAGGAATCGGTCTTATAGGGCGGGCCGTGCCCGCCGTTGGATCTTTGCCGGTGGGGCGGGCCTTAAGTTCCCGCCCGAGTTAGCCAAAGG
>Ga0067045_1003165_pt1 | contig 36446 bp, 28 predicted proteins | sample TerdegcTABiofilm_FD_59184 | JGI IMG/M metagenome (GOLD analysis project Ga0067045, IMG submission 59184) | Combined Assembly of (Gp0054472, Gp0054536) Wastewater bioreactor microbial communities from Singapore -Terephthalate degrading...
TGTGGGCCATAATATTCTGCGCTTTTGTTCTGGGGTAATTTTATGGTGAGGGTCTGTATATTGCCGTTATTCTGTAAAAAGTTTTTGATTTTATGTTCAAGCTTATTGCGTAAATATCGCGATTTTACTAAATAACCAAATGATGGATGATATGGACCCGCAATGATGGTATCAGCTACTGCAACATCAAAAGGATGCAAACCCATTCGGATTACTGGAATATTATTGCTGGTAAATATGTCGTACATGAAAGCACATACTGCAATAGCTTCATCTAAGGACAAAGGAATAAATTTGCCTCCTTTGTATAATGTTTCTAATTGAGTATCTTTTATAACAACAGTGGGATAGATGCGTACACCGTCAGGGTATAGTAAAACAGTTTTGCGTGCTGTTTCAATTGATTTTTCAAAAGAATCGCATGGAAGCCCAGGCATAAGCTGAATGATAAGGTTGAACCCATATTCTTTGATAAGCTCTGAAGCGTTTAGTATATCCTGGACTGTATGGCCTCGTTGAGCTTGCTGGAGCACATCATCATGCATGGATTGAGCCCCTAATTCAACTGTTGTAACTCCAAATTCTCTGAGCAAAGTAAGAGTTTTATGGTTTATATAGTCGGGACGGGTTGATAATCGTATGCCATCAATTTTATGCAGTGATAAATATGTATAAGCTATCGCTAAATATTGTTGTTGTATTGATTCATCCAGGCCGGTAAAGCTTCCGCCAAAAAAAGCAACTTCAATATGATTTACACCTGGTTTTATGGTTTGTAAATACTGTTCAATTTTTTCAACAATATATTCTTCATTGGGAAGGAATCGTGTATTGCTTGTGTATATCTGGTTGCAGAACACACATCGGTGCCTGCAACCAGAATGTGGTATAAAGAAGGGTATAGTTACATGTGTTTTGGGCATGTAATCATTTAATCACTCATTTTTGGAAATTCTTTTGAATACTGTGATGGCTGTTCTTTATTGTTTTCAATTGGTCGTTTGCCGGTAATAAATCCATACCATTTATACACAGAATCCAGTAAAATAAACAAAGCTAACAAAATCATTAGACCTAATAAAACAATATTAATCATAAAACTGTATGCATCAGGTTGTGATGAAAGTGCTTTAGGTATATATTCAATTATAAGGGTTATACCCGCAGTGAACGTGGTGCTGAGCATAAAGAGCATGGGTATCAGTGTAACCCAGATGTACTTAATTTTATTCATTTTGATGATAACCGTTGTGCCAATACACAGAGCTAACATGGCCAGAAGCTGATTTGCTGTGCCAAACATTCGCCAGATTGTTTGTACCGAACCCGTGTAGATAAAATAACCCCATGCAATGACAACAAGCAAACTGGCAATAATATTAGCTGATAAAGATCGTAATTCGCCAAATGGTTTGTAAACATAGCCACCCAGTTCCTGGACTACATACCGTGCAACACGGGTACCAGCATCAATGGTGGTTAAAATAAATAGCGCTTCGAACATGATGGCAAACTGATACAGGTATGCCATCAAATGGCTTAAAAAAGGTATGGATGAAAAGATATACGCCATACCCACAGCAAGTGAAACAGCACCACCAGGGCGGCCAGCTAAATCAATGCCAACAAGTTTTGACAGGTCATTGATTTTATCCACCGGGAATCCCATCTGTGCCAGTGTATCAAATGACAGATGAGTGTTGATTGCAAGGTAATCACCGGGAATAAGCACTGCAGCAGCAATGAGAGCCATCATTGATACAAACCCTTCAGTAAGCATGGCACCGTAGCCAATAGGTAACGCATACTTTTCGTTTTCAATCATCTTGGGTGTTGTACCGGATGAAATGAGTGAGTGGAATCCTGAAATAGCACCACAAGCTATCGTTATAAATACAAATGGGAATAGTTTTCCCGGAATGATTGGACCATTGCCGTGAATAAATTGTGTCAATGCCGGTAAATGTAAATCCGGATGGACAGCAACCACGCCAATAGCAAGCAGCAATATAACGCCAATTTTCATAAATGATGACAGGTAATCACGGGGGGCAAGGAGGAGCCATACTGGCAATACGCTTGCTACAAAGCCATAGACAGCAAGAGTTATCGCCAGATTATGCTGATTTAAAGTAAAGAATCCTTCAATGCTTGTTCCAAGAATATGCCTGCCATAAATAACGGTTATCAGTAATAACACAATCCCAATAATTGATGTTTCAAGAACCTTTTCGGGGCGTATGGATTTCATGTATACACCCATAAGCAGTGCAATGGGGATGGTCATGGCTATAATGAAAGTGCCCCATGGATTATTATATAAAGAATTTACTACCACAAGGCCAAGTCCTGCGATAGCAACTATTAAAATAAACAATACTGCAAATAAAGCCGCAAGCCCTGTCACAGGCCCAATTTCCTCTTTAGCAATCTCTGCCAGCGATTTGCCATCTTTGCGGATTGATGCAACAAGTATCACCATGTCATGCACGCCACCAGCAACTACTGAGCCTATAAGGATCCACAAAAAACCCGGGAGATAGCCAAACTGAGCAGCAAGAACAGGGCCAATTAATGGGCCTGCACCTGCTATAGCAGCAAAATGATGGCCAAATAGTACCCATTTATTGGTGGGATAGTAATTGGTATTATCGTTCAGTCTATATGCTGGAGTAACACGTGTTTCATCAAGTGTCAGCACCTTTGCAGCTAAAAAAGCACCATAAAAGCGGTATGCCAGCATGTAGAATGTGGCGGCTGCAGTAACTATCCATAATGCGTTAATTTTTTCCTGAGGGTTGTAAATCTGTGTGACTATAGCAAAGGATAGTGCAAATAATAATGATATTAGAATCCAGAAGGCAATTTTTAAAAGCTTCTTCATAGTATATCTCCTGATGAAGAAAATTTTATGTGCTAACGGTAGACACCTGTTCTCACGTTGTGTCAAGAGATTTTAGTAAAAAAATATGTATTGCACTAATAATTGGTGGTCATGCTTTTAATAGCAAAGTAATCCAATATTCATCCTTACTATAATAGGTTGGGAGTTTTCATGTATTCCTTCTTTAAAAAATTTTAATGAATAAATACTATAAGCAAAATGAAATTAGGCTTACCGCAGTGATAGAGTGGTAAATATTTATTTAAAATATACATTAAATATAACTATCTCAGGGTAGCTATTGGTACGTATGGGAGGCCCCCATGTACCGTAACCACTTGATACATATACGTGCGTTTTGTTTAGGACTTTGTATCCCCAGCTTATTTCGTAAAGCTTTTTTGTGATATAGTTAAAAGGAAATAATTGACCATGATGTGAGTGGCCGGAAAGAAGAAAGTCTACAGGATATGATGCTGTTTGTGATAGTTTAAATGGCTGATGATCAATGACTATAACAGGTTTTGAAATATCTATCTGTTTTATTAAATTTTCTAATGGTAAACGCCTGGAACCGGTAAATGCATATTTGCTTCTGTCATCGCGTCCGATTATCTGGATATCGCCAATGGAATATACTTCATCCCGTAACACCCGTATATTATGATCTTTGATATAATTGATAGCATTCTGTATCCCCCCAATATATTCATGGTTTCCGGGTACCGCAATTACGCCGTATCTGGCTTTAAGTTGCACCAGTAGCTCACCTAAATTATTTTCAATAACGGGTTTGATATCTTCATCCAGTATATCACCACCAAAAATGATGAGATCTGGTTGTGCGCTATTAATAAGCCTTACCAGGTTTTGCAAACGAGAATTTGCTATGATTGACCCCAGATGGATATCGCTGGCATACGCAATTTTCAGATGCGTTGGTGATGAAGGCTTATCAATATGAATGGCTATTTCCTTTAAGTGAGGGGTGCGCGCGTTAATAAATCCCACAGATGTGATTATTATACTTACGATTATGACTATACTGTAGGCTGCCTTTTGAATATTAAGTGTTTTTATAAAGATATGAACTATTCCCTGGATACTATCGCTAATAATAAACCCAAAAAATAAATATATGAAAATACCCAACCAGAGTGCTCCAATCCAGATGAGGAAGTCACTGGCTGCACACACTGTATAGCGTTCAAGTATTCGGCCAACCAGAAACGAAAGAGCAAGGATGCTTATAAACGTTGCTGTCAAAATTTTATACTGATTGGGCACCAGCTTTTGTATGCGTTGCAACACGTAAAAATTGGCTGTAAGATAGATTATCAGAATTGCGGTGAAGATGATATAAAACAGTGAACTTCGCATAAAGTTAATTCCGTAATAATGGTATATGCTAATATTAGCACAGGTTATATATTTAGTATAAAATTAAAAGCGTAAAATAGTAATAAAATATTTTTTTGTTATTGACTTTGACATTTATGCGCAATACGATAAAGGGTGATGAGGTATGTAAATCATAACAGCGGGGTAATTATTATGAAACACAAAAATAGAAATGTTACTTTATGTATTATGGTACTGATCCTGTGCATTTATGGCACATATCTTTCTTCCCAGCAAATGTTTAAAAGTAATGAATTTATTCAAACAGATATATCTCAAGACAGGTTGCAATTTATGCCAGTTACCGAAGATTTCAGAAATTATTTTGTGTTGCAGTGTATAGGTAATACAGTATCAGTGTTGATAGGCGATTTTACCAGTACTGAAAAACTGATAAGCCTTGCAAAAGATACCAATGGTGATGGAAAGGCTGATGAAGTATATGAATATTTTCCTGAAATAAAAAAGCTAACAACTCCTTTCAAGCCAACAACAGCATTTTACAAAAATATTGACGAGTTAAAAAAAGAAATCCTATATGGTGATATTTTTACAGTAAACTACTCATATAAAATGTATTCTTTGCCATTACTCAAGGCTAAACTTAAAACAGGTAGGGATGTATATCGTTTTAAACATGGTTATTCAGTAAAAATGTATGATCCTGATGCGCCAACTACAATTGCTGGCGAGTTTTTCTTTGGGAAAAATGAAGGGAAATATGACCTGATTTTTACCACGTACTATTATAAGCTTTACAGAACTAAAATATCACCGCCATTAAGTTATTCAGTATACTGTAAGGATACAACAGATAAATATATAGCAGATATAGTTGAAGAGCTTTTAAAGATGGTGGAATAAATATTTTATTTAAGTCATTGTATATAAAAAAACCTGCTATGCAAAGCAGGTTTTTTTATTATTATATCATGTACCTTATATTATTTTTTATCCCTGCCTTGAGCGTATGGCATCAACCATTTTCACAAATAAATCATAAAAATCCTGTAGCTCATCATTTTTGCGTAAAGGACGTGGATTGGGGATATTGCCTTTAATAATATCATTGAAGTAGTTTGACATAACGTAAATAGGTCCTGCAATTTTATGTGTTTTGCGGATCAATACAAAATATAATATTATTCCCTGAAGGATTACAAATGCAATAATGATGATTAATAATATATTATTTAATTCAATAATCTTCTTTATTGTATTAATATTATTCACATGGTCATTGGCAATATTTTGTATTGCTAATTTTTGGTCTGAATCATGTGGAGATTGTGAATATGCAATGAGTGCTTCAACTATATTATCCTGTATCTGAATGATATGAATAAGACGCTTATTGTTTGCTGCAGCATTGACACCTATAGCAGCAATTATTATAGCAACTATGACAAAAACAATAGCAATGACAGAAAATGTGGTTTTAAGTTGAAATTTTTTGTTTATAATGTATTGTTTTCTCTGCCTCATAGTATAGTACCTTTTTTTAGATTTTATAATTCGATGAATATAAATAATAATCTCTTTTTTTTATATGTCAATCTTAAAATTTTAAATTATTGAAAAAGTTTTTGGATTATATCCATATCAGCTATCATCCTGAAAAAGCAACGCAATGGGAAACCAATTACATTGGTAATTGATCCAGCTGTTTTTTCTATAATCATGGTGCCATATTCCTGTGCTGCATATGCACCAGCTTTATCATTATAATTTATATGAGATAGATATGCAGTAATATCGCTTGCATTGAGTTTTTTAAATGTAACCTGAGTTATTTCATAATCATTATGCTGGCGGATATCGTTTTTATTGTTATACAGTAAGCTTATAGCTGATATGACATGATGTGTTTTCCCGGATAATTTTGATAACATATAATACGCATGGTCAAAATCCACAGGTTTTCCTAAAATTTCATTGTCGATAGTTACTATGGTGTCACAGGTTATGACAAGTGAAGGATTGGTCAGTATCTTTGTTCGTATAGTATTGAGCTTATCACTGGAGGCGCGTTGTACAAAATCCAGAGGTTTTTCATCAGGCTTTGGTATTTCTTCTACATCAGGATGAATGATAGTTATTGTATTGAATATTTGTTGAAGCAGATATTTTCTTCGTGGAGATGAAGAGCCAAGTATTATATTCATATTTTTCTATTTAAGGATTACTTTTTCATTAAGCTTGTATACTCTGGTTACATTTTTTATTTGTTTGAGTCGTTTCATAATATCATTTAGGTGGTTAAGGCTTTTTACTTCAAGAACAAATTTAAGCAATGCCTGATCTTTAGCAACTACTGAAGCTTCGGCTTTGATAATGTTTGTTTTTGTTAAGGATATTTCGTCAGCAACATCCTTTAATAAATTAGTTCTATCCATGGCTTCGACAGCAATTTTGACAGGATAGGTGCTTTCTGATTGTTCCCATTGAATATCTACAAAGCGTTCGCTTTCATTTTGTAACCGTTGTAATGCCGGGCAGTTTTTTTTATGGACGGTAATCCCCCGGCCTCTGGTAATAAATCCCACAACATCATCTCCTGGAATTGGCTGGCAGCATTGTGAAAGGCGTATCATTACATTATTAGTACCGTCTATGGTGATGCCAACTTTCTTTTTGTTGGTATAGCTTTTAAGTTTTACCAGTTCTTTTTCGGGTATACTGACGCTGGCAATTTTTTCTTTCTTTTCTTTTTCCTTATCCTTTTCTTCTTTTTCAGTATGTTCATCTTCAAGTTCTACATTCTTTCGTAACCAGTTACGTATTTTGTATCGGGCATTTGATGATTTGACAAATTTAAGCCATGCTGGTGATGGATGACCCTTTTTGCTGGTTAATATCTCAACAATATCTCCACTTTTCAATTCAGTTTTAAGTGGGACAAGCTGATTATTGACTTTTGCACCAGTGCAGTGATTGCCAATTTCAGTATGTATCAGGTATGCAAAATCTATGGGAGTGGACCCTTTGGCCAATTTTATAATTTTGCCTTTAGGAGTGAAGACAAAAATTTCATCTTCATACAGGTCCATTTTGAGTTCTTTAATAAATTCACGGGTATCTTTGATTTCATTCTGCCATTCATTTATATTATTGAGAATTGTAATATTTTTGTATTTAGGCTTGAATGATTTAATACCCTCTTTGTATAACCAGTGTGCAGCAATCCCCATTTCTGCGGTGGCATGCATATCCCATGTTCGTATCTGAATTTCCAGCGGATGACCATCTGGACCAATCACAGTTGTATGTAATGATTGATACATGTTTGATTTTGGTACAGCAATATAGTCCTTAAAACGGGAAGGAATGGGAGTCCATATCGTATGAACAATACCTAAAATTCCATAGCAATCCTTTACTTCATTGGTAATAATTCTGATAGCCCTGAGGTCAAAAATATCATCAAATGTTCTTCCCTGTTGAAGCTTTTTAAAAATTGAATAATGATGTTTAATCCTTCCCTGAATCTGAGCTTCAATGTTTAATTCTTTCAATCGTTGCTGCAATACATTACGTATAGAATCAATAAATGCTTCCAGTTCGCTTCTACGTGCCTTTATGTGTTCAACAATAGCATTATAATCATCTGGATACAATACTCTGAATGCAAGATCTTCCAGTTCGCTGCGAATTTTGGACATACCAAGGCGCCCTGCAAGGGGTGCATAAATATCAAGAACCTCCTGTGCAATATATTTTTGTTTATATTCAGGCTGGAACATGATAGTACGCATGTTGTGCAGTTTATCAGCTAATTTAATAATTATGACCCGAGCGTCCTGAATAGTTGCCAGTAACATTTTACGCAGGGTTTCAGCCTGTTCCTTTTGTTTTGTATGTTTTTTTAAAGACGATATTTTTGTTACGCCGTCAACAAGTGTTGCAACTTCTTCGCCAAACAGTTCTCTTACTTTGTCTAAGTTGATTGGGGTATCTTCAACAACATCATGGAGTAACGCTGCAATAATGGTGGTTTCATCCATTTTAAGGTTAGCCAGAATAATGGCTACCTCCATGGGATGCACAATATAAGGTTCACCGGATAAACGCTGCTGATCTTTATGAGCTTCGTTGGCTATTTCGTATGCTTTTCTTATGTTTTCGATATGTATTTCAGGATTATTTTCCTTAATAACTGAAATCAGTGTATCTATATCCCTGCTTTTTATTTTTAAATCTATAGGCGACATGGTTTTATGATATCATAAATAATTTGTTAATTGTTATAGTATAGTACATATACAATAATATAATACAAATATAATAATTTAAAAACTATTTTTTCAATCACTATTTTATTTGTAAATGTGTCTATCTTCAATCAAATGGGAATCTTTGTCTGTGTAATGAGATTGCCACGCTTTGCTCGCAAGGACAAGTGAAAAATACGCAATGTCGCTCTTCTCGTCATTGCGAGGAGTCCCTTAGGGACGACGAAGCAATCTCTTTTATTAATGGTTGTGTAAAAATTATGATCATTTAGCGGATGAAGGCGCCTTTATAAGATTTTAAAGAAACGATTGGTAAACATGAAGTTTTTAGTCAATAACATCTAAATATTTACATAAAAATTCTTTAAGTTTTAAAAAAAATTCCGATGATTATAATGGTTGATAATTACAAGACACTCCTATTCGCACATTTACCGGGTTGAAGGCTTTTGCAGCAGGCACTCCTGCAAAAGCCTTATATTTTATATGCTTCCCACAATCAATACTCTAAATTAAATAAAGAAAATATCCGTTAATTAATGTATAATAGTAACTATGATAGTACTCATTAATGAAAATAATCCCCAGAAGCGCTTTATCAAGAAAGCAAAAGAGATTCTTGAGGAAGGTGGTATTATCATTTTCCCAACTGATACTGTGTATGCCTATGGCTGTGATATCAACGATAAACGTGCGATTGAGCGATTATATCAAATAAAACGAATTCCTAAAAATAAACCGTTAAGTTTTATATTTTCAGACATTTCAGAGATTTCTCAGTATGTACGCAATGTTTCAGATCAGGCTTTTAAAATTATGAAAAAAGCTTTTCCAGGTCCTTATACGTTTATTTTTCAAGCATCAAAGTTAGTCCCAAAAATTGCTATAACAAATCAAAAGACAATAGGTGTCAGGATCCCAGATAATAATATAGCGCTTGAGCTAGTGAAGGCATTAGGTCATCCAATAATGACAGCTAGTGTCAGCACCAAAGAAGGTGATTATGTCATTGATCCAATAGACCTTGACAAAGAATATCGCAATGCGGTAGATATGATATTAAGTTGTGGGCCAAAGGCAACTGATCCATCAACTGTTGTTGACTTTTCTGGTGGAGATATAAAGATTGTCCGCAAAGGCAAAGGTGAACTATTTTTTATTGAGGAGGAGTAAGCAACCATGGATGTTGTATTAAGCTTTTTAATGAAACTACTTGCCATTGCTATTTATATAGCCATGGGTGCGCTGGTGTCGTGGATATTTTACAGTTTGAAGCGCCGTGATCTGTTTGGTGGATTTATAGGTGGTATGGTCATAGGTGTCATTGGTGCATTGATAGGCGGATTCATTCTTGATAAGCTATTACTTGATATAACAATAAAAATACTGCGATTCCTGGTGTATGATACCGGTGTGAATATTATTGCAGCGTTTATAGGTGGATATGCCGCTGTGTATGTCATGAACAAACTTAATCATGACAAGGAACGCAAACGATATTAAAATCCTTTCGCAATTGCCTGCACAATAATTTCAGGAACGTGTTCTAAATACGGCTTTACATCATTTATGCTTGCAAAGGGGCGATGTACAATAATTGTTGTTGCACCTTTTTTCCCAATGCCTGGTATAGCTTCTAAAGCTTTTTGTGGCAATGTGTTCATCTGTATTGGATATGGAAGGCACAGAAGTGATCGTTCCTGATGGCCAACAACGATGCAATCAGCAAAATTAAAAAGCGGTAATACTACAGGAATTTTTGCAGTGATTGCATAACTTCTAATTTCTTTTGCATACGAGTATCCATGCACACATGACATCACATGCATATGATACAAGACAGTACCAATGGGGAATAGCCGTGTAATCATGGTATGGTCAATTTCGCTTCGGATTTTTTCACGGTAAAAACGGTAACGGTTTTCAATCATTGTATTATGTGTTTGTTTTTGTGCGGCGATAGTTCCCGGAAAAGGAAACAAACTGCGTATATTAATCCTTTTTAAAAGCAGTCCTTTATTAAGGATTTCCATAAGCGACTCATAATTGATTTTAAACGTATCAGCAGTTTCACCAATAAGCCCATGAATAAGATTGATGCCTGGCAAAAGCCTGTGTATACCATTAACAGTTTTACCACCTGCATCGTTTATTAATTGAACAACCTGTATAACCTGGTCTTTTTGCAATTTAAGGTTATTCTTTTGAATGACTGCAGGATCAAATGATTCAACGCCTAATGGCATTGTATCGCCCGGTGTTACTGTATGAGCAATGCAATCAATAATGGCCTGCGATTCTTTTGGAAAATAAAAGATGGTACCTGGATTAGCGTTGTCAATGGTAAGCATACTGATATGCCCTTCATTTGTTCGCTTTTGCAATTCATTAAAAAGATTAATAACTGCAGCAGGATTTGGCCGCGGAAAACCGTGAACAAAATCTTTAAGGTACGATTTATATGCAATAATATCAGCTTGCCTGCCAATTCTGAATCTAAAAATCCCTTGAGCAATAAGTGCATCTATTTCATGTAAGATGTCTTCTTCATCTCTGAAATCAACAGATTGCAGTAACCCTTCAGCACAAAATGAGCAATGATTGCGGCGTGGGCATCCTCTGTACGTTTCTATCTCACAGATGAGGTTGGGGAATTGTGGATGAAGCTTGACCAGCTTACTGCCGTAAACCGCCCAGCGTGCAAGGTTTGTATATGTGCGATAGTTATCGGTAACAGGACTATTGCCTGTGGCAACTGTATACGCAAACTGTTCAATATCACCAGTTACCAGTGTTGTATTGGAGAAGTCTTTAACTAAATGAGCTATCATACCACCAATGGCAAATTTCTGCTTTTTATTAATGGCAATGATTTTTGTTATTTCAGAAACAGTTCCTATTTTAAAGCCAAGATATTTACCAGGAACTATCGCCCCGCCAATTAAAAAAACATAATCAAAATTAAGTGGTAATCTGTATTCGGCCGTGCGCAGTGAATCAATAGTAAGATACACAATTTCATCATCGTATATACCGGCATCAATAAGTGCACCATACACATAGCGCGGGTAGGGCGAAACAAACGGCGGTACACCAAAACATGCAGGTTCGTCCACATAGCAATCAAGAATGCAGTATAGTTTATTCATGCTGTAATGATGCTATAATCTCTTCCAGAGGTTTTATTAGGTGTCGTCTTAATTTATTTTCAATGGTTAGTATAATATCTTTGTTTTCAAGAATTTTGTTACAGCGTTCTGGTGTTGTGCCATAGCGTTTGATAAGGTCTTCTATGCGCTGGTCAATGGTAACAATCTCATGGTGCATAACGCGTTTGTCAGCATAATACACAATATCTGCTTCATTGAGTGGTGAAGTGGGTGAAGTGTCGCGTAAAAATACATGCTGCCCTACAATATCGGCTATCTCAGGATAGCCCAATGACTCTAAAAGTTCTTTGCCCGTAATGTCATGCTTTTCACCGGTTTTCAATGCACGGGATTTAGTGATGTCATGAAGCAGTGCTGCAGCGCATACTAAATCGCGGTTGATAGCAACACTACCATTGAGATGATCAACGATGGTACAGGCAACTTTATGTACCTGCAATGAATGTTCCAGCACATTGGGCAACACGTCATACTGTTGCAATAGCTTTATGCACGTTGTTATATCCGGGATATTCATAGTAGTGGTCTTTTAGATGCTCACGGTAACTGTATACAATTAATATAAAAAATCTTCCCCTATCGCTGTGCATATAGTATTGGGATATGCTCTAAATAAATACAAGAGTATGGTATGCTTACGTGTCAATAAAAAAGATAGAGCCAATGTCAATTGCGGGGAGATCTGATAAAAAGGCAATATTTTTATTGTGTTTTGCAATGAAATTCACTATTTCAATGCAATTAGGATGATGGTTTAAATGCCCTGTAAAGTAAATGGTGTCAGAGCACATACCACTTGCACCGCCAATAAAACCGTATCGGTAGCCAGGAAGTTCAATATATCCTGGTTGTATGAGCAGTGAATCAATGCCATTTTTTACGGCAGCAGTGTGAATAGAAATATCGGAGGTAATAATAGCATTTGAGTCAACAATACAGGTTGAGCATTTGGTGTATCCCTGATTTACGTGAATGAGGGGGTCAGAGCATTGGGTTAGAATCTCTTTTATGGAACTATCGGTTACTTTTGTATTATGAAAAGCAATACTTCCCGTATATGCGCAGTTATATGCACAGTCATAAGGGTAGTTTGCCTGCAGGTAGCTTTTACCCGGTATTAACGTATATGGTAAGTGCGATAGTACCTGTAAAAAAGTCATTTCTATGCGCGGCTCATAAATGATATTCTTGCCTATGATACACAACTGGATATCGGGATGTCCTGCAATAGGCTGTTCAACGTACGGGCATAGTGGAATTGTCACCGGTGAAAATCCATTACTTAGTAATCCCGTTATAACAGTCTGAGGTGTGTCAGGATTGATAATAGCAATCATAGTTTGCAAAGCCTGATAATTCCGACAACTATCGCATACATAAAAAAACCTATGCATGCCCATAAAAGAAAAACAAGCACTATTCCCAGCAATATAAATCCCAATGACTTTTTAAATGCTGAATGCGCCTGCAACTTACATTCTTCATACACTGGTTGTGGAATAGATTTTATTGCTATAAAAAATAAAAAAGGCAGAATTACTGCATCATCTAAATATCCTACAAAGGGGATAAAATCGGGAATAATATCAACCGGGGACAGAGCATATGCTATTGCCAGTACAACGATGATTTTTGACCATAGGGATACTTCTGGATGTTTGATAGCAACCAGCAATGCGCCAATGGTGTCACGGAAATTGAAGAATATGTTTTTAAATTTTCTTTTCATATGTTTTATACGGTAAAACCTTTTAGAAGATGTAAAAAAATTTCTGGACAAGATTTTAAACAGTATACCAGATACTGAAGTCATTTTGATACAATGATGGTATTATGTGTGGCAACATCATCAGTGTGACCGCTATGAAATTTGTTACAAAAAAATGTAAACAGCCTAAACCTGTAAAGATTACTGTAACAATTAATTAAAATAATCAAATAGCATAATAAAATCCATATCGCCAATGGTCAAGTGCTTTTGTCTGTACTTGTGGTATATATTTCGTTTTGCTGATTCAAGCGCCTCGGGTTTTATACCATATTTTATGGAAAATGAAGCTTCAAGAAAGGCAGCAAAATCATCACAGGCTTTAAGCATCTGCCCATCCAGGGGATTGAACCTGTCATCATTATACTGCGTATTCAATTCTTCAGGGGATATTCCCTTTAATACAGAATCATTGTGCCATACCTTATTTTCAAATTCATCAAAGATATAATAGCGCATTTCGGTATGCCACTTTTCAGGTATAAGTGGGAAAATACGATTATTGGCTTCAATGATTTCGTATTCTTTGATGAGTTCTTCAAGACCTTTTACCGAACGTTTAACCGGTGAAACAATATCACGGGTAAGCACTTCTGGCAGGTCGTGAAAAAGTGAAGCAAAAAAATTATTATATATGCGTTTTGCGCACGCACCCAATTCCCGGGAGCAAAAGTATGAAAGCAGTGCAACTATGAGCATGTGCCCAAGAACTGATGTTTTTGGTATTCGCGGCGTTTGTGCCCACCGCTGCTGAAACCGCAACTGTCCGCATAAATTTATAAACCCGGCAATATTGCGGTGCAAAAGTATCTTCTGTACGCCGGTTAAATCAATATGATATTCAATCTGACTTTCTATCTCATTTTTTGTTTTTTCTATGTCGTATAAAAATTTATTACTCTGGTAAATGATCTGAAATTCCCAGTTAGTAGCTAAGTAATGCGCTGCATGTAATATTTTTTTTTCAAATGGTGCAAATTGTGTATCCTGAAAATACCGTAAAAATGTTTCTTTAAAATTTCCTTTCACAGGGCTAATATCATCGTCAAGTTGTGCAAAAACCCATTCGTTGAGTTCTTTGCCTTTTTCTTTCATTATCTTATGAAAAATGGGCGGTTTAATGTCAGTTACTATCACCCGGTGCAAAAGTTCAACAATGCCACCTTCAATGAGGTGTATCCAGTTTACGCATCCGGGATTTTCTTCTTCCTGAAATTTTGCTATTGTATAGGCAATGATCATCTTGTGTGCCTGTTTGTCAATTTCGGTAAATTCGGTGGGGCGCACATGGTCATTCCATCGCTGAATGCTTGCTGCCTGAAACAATTTTTCAATTAAGCCTTTTGGTATCATGGGTATATCTCCGGTAACTATCGCATATGAAAATAAAACTTGCATGGTTGTGTAAATGCAAGTAAAATATTGTTATAGTACAGAGCGATAGTTATCGGTAAAAAAATATGGAGGGGCGATAGTTACTGTGCAATGGCTATACAGTGTAAAAAACTCATACTGGGAATTGGAAACCATCTGCGAAGTGACGATGCTGCAGGAAGTGTCGTTGCCCGCAAGCTAAAACTATTAGGGCTTGAAGCAATAGATGCAGAGTTTATGCCCGAAAATTACATTAATGTTATACGTAGACATAAACCAGAGAAGATCATTATTGTGGACTCCTGCAATATGGCTCTGACCCCGGGATCTATACGTACTATCCCCATTGACAAAATTCATAGCGGTATAGTAACCACGCACAACATGCCGTTATCAGCCGTTATACAACATCTACTGGAAATAACTGCAAATATCATGTTTATTGGCATACAGCCTGAAAATATAGAAATAGGTGATACTATAAGTGATGTGGTTAATGCAGCTATAGAGCAGGTTGTTACAATGATCAGTAATGGGAATGAGAATAGTATATTAAAGCTTTGACCCTAAAAATATTTTATATTTTATAAAAAAAACCTTGAAAAAATACCGAATGGTTATACTTTATTAAATAGAAGTAGGTACTGCAAATTAATATATTCTTTTTGGGGCATTTTATCATTGTGGGTTTGAATGTATAAATGTGTTCAATATATATAAAAGGGTGGGATATATAATTTGCAGAATTCATTAAAAGGGATATTGTTATGAAACAAAAACCACTCAATTTCCAGCAAGCAATCATTGATTTTATGAAGTCTAAAGCCAATCGTATGGAAAAAGAGTTAAATGTGCCGGGTAATTGGTATTTTAATGAAGGCGACGAGCAGGAAATCAAATCCTGGAGCGATGAAGAAGCTGCAAAGGTATGGGAAAAGATTAAACACAATATTTTCAAGTTAGATTGTTCGGGTTTGCGCTATGAATTATGCCCGTTTTGCCATCATTATGGATATGAACATAATGGATGCTATAAAGCGTTGAAGAATCCTATATGTGCAAAGTGCGGATATGGTAAAAGGCACGGTATATGTATTGGTGAGGAAGGCCATGTTAGCCAGTATAAACAGATATTGCAATCATTTGAAGACTCCCGTATCAGCATGTACAAATTCTTTACCAATGAATATTATACCGAACTCATAGACAAGATTGAAAAGGAAAATGTAAAGGCAATAGCATAGACTGTAAGTTTTGTATGATACATAATTAAATGAAAAAAGCTGGTTTATGACCAGCTCTTTTCATTTTTTACATCGGAGGTTCTTATGGGTTGCTTTTATGCGGTTATTCTGCTGCTATAAAACTTCTGAAACTGAAGATCTTATTCTTTAAATTTTCGTTCTTTGAAACTAATTCTGAATAAAGATCCTCAACATTTCGCCAGTATGAACAGTTGGTATCTATGCAATATGTGTTAGTTTTCATTGTAATCCTCCTGGTTATATTAAGGATAAATAATGTAATCCAGTAAATTAAATATATACTAAAATACTAAAAAGGCAAGTAAAAAAATAAACCTTCAAAATTTTTTTTGAGTAAATTTACCATAATAACATTTTTCATAAAATTTTAGGTTTAGTGATGCTTAATACAACATACATAAAAACAGGTAAAAGCAGATTAGTTTTATTAAAGAAAAACATTTTTTATACATCCATATCATAAAAGACTGTAGGGGTATATAATTCATAATCTTTACATAAAAAAATGTGCTTGGGAACTATTGCTTTTTAAAAAACTCTTTTCTTCTCAATATTTAAATATTGATATTGGATAAAATACACAAGAACCTATAGTAATGGCGGTGTGTTATTCATCTATTATACATTAATTTTATGCAATTATTTTTGAATAAAAAGTGATAATAAAATAAAAAAAGTAAAAAAAAGATTGACAAAATTAATGAATGAACATTAATTATATTAATGGTTATACATTTATTTATTTAAACAAATAAGTATCTATTGTAGTATACATTATAAGTATATATTTTTTATGAATTGTTTAAAAAATCTATGGCTATACACCGCTTGGGCGGTAAAAATAAATTTTTAAAAGGAGGATCGCAGATGAAAAAATTTTTAGTTTTAATGGCAGTACTTGCTTTTGCATGCATGGGCACAGTAGTGTATGCTAATGGTATTGCACAATCAAGTCACTTTACTGCAAAACACATAGGGGGAATGAACGATAATACCGGTGATGAAACAGCAATGTATGATCCTGCCAGCACAGTATGGCTTAAGGATGGGATTTATATCAATGTGAGTAATATCACAGCTTTTGAAGGTATTGAAGCCAAGGCAGGTGGTACTACATTAAAAGGGGACACTACTGCATTCTTGTTGCCCTCAGTTTCAATTTTATATAAACAGGCTGAGTTTGCAGGTTTTTTATATGTTAATGTACTTGATGGTGCACCTTTTACATCATTAAAGTGGGATGATGGAACACCGTTAGTTAATGCGGCAGTAACTGCGGTTGGTGTAACTAACGTTTCACTTGAAGCTGAATCGGTAACATACAATATGACATTAGGTGGTTCATATAAAATAAATGATATGTTCTCTATAGCTGTAGGTGGCAGGTATGTCATGTCGAACACAACCTCGAAATGGGATGGTACAGTAATAACACCAGGTGACGCATCTCAGAAAACAACAGAAACAGCAAACGGTTTTGGAGGTGTAATTGGATTAAACGTTGTGCCAACTCATGGCTGGCTTATTGGTTTAACCTATGCAACTGCAGTAAAACGGGAATTTGAAATAGATCAAAAAGCAACACATCCTGTACCAGCTGCAGAAGCAGCATTAGAAGCTGAAGATGGTGAAAAAGTACGAGAAGACCTCCCTGCAATGGCTACTTTAACTGCAGCTGGTATGCCGGTGATGGGTACAGTCATTGCATTGCAGATAAACTATATGTTTAATAAACAAGCGGATTGGGAAGGTGCAGAGGATGAAGTTGATAATGATATAGTGTATATGCTTGCGTTAACCCAGTTTTTAAGCAAAGAATTACGATTCAGCGTTGGTATAATGTATGCTGATAAAGGTTCAAACGATAAAATAGTATCACCAACCGGGACAGATGTTAATCCAGCACTTGATGAGTTAGGATTTGGCATAGGTGGTGCATATAGCATTAATGAAAACCTTAATGTAGCATTAACGTACTCGTATACATATTTCCTTGAAGGTGAATTGGGTTCAGAAAAATTGAACCGTACACGAAACCTTGTAGCAGTGCAGGTTGGTTATAAAATGTAATATAGTTGCTGTTACTCCAGCCCCCTATTTGCATCACAAATTTCTGTGATGGTTTAAAGAAAGATTTGGGGATTCCACTAAAGGGATCCCCTTTTTTAATGTTTCCGGAGCATGTAAATTTTTTCAAGTATTAATGATGAAAATCTTTATATGGTTATAAAGAATAAACTGCAAAACAAAAAAATGTAGCTTCATGCACAACACATTCTTTGTAATGGTTGTAAGCAAGAACACAAACTCAAAAAGCAATTAAATGGTGCACTTTGAACATGAGGTTGTAATTTCGTAACATAAAAGAGTCAATTAATTCCTTGACTTTTTTTAAGAAAATCCTTACTCTCAATTATTTAAGAATGATTTTGTATATTTCATGCCAGCTAATTAACGAGATGGTAGTACGCAAAACATATAATTTATTTGTAGTGACTTATAAATACAACTATAGGATGGAGGTTTATTATGAGCGGTTACATGGGCCAATACGTTATTATTAATTTATCCACTGGAAAATCCACCGTTAAAAAGCTTGATGACAGTTTCTATAAAAAATACCTGGCAGGATATGGTATGGGTGTTGCAATTGTGAGCCAATTGCAGAAGCCAAAAATAAATCCACTGTCACCGGAAAGCGTACTTGGCTTTTGTTCGGGGCTATTGACAGGTACTGGAGCATATTTTGCAGGAAGGTTTATGGTGGTTGGTAAATCGCCGTTAACGGGAGGTTGGGGCGATAGTAACTGTGGAGGGTTCTTTTCAGTAGAAATCAAGCGGGCTGGATTTGATGCAATATTTGTTACCGGTCAAGCCAAAAAGCCGGTGTACATAGTTATTAATGATGGCAAAATTCAGATTAAGGATGCAAAAAAACTATGGGGCAAAGATACTATTGAAACAGAAGAGCTTATCAGGAAAGAATTAAAAGATGAAAAGATTCAGATTGCCTGCATTGGGCCTGCTGCAGAGAAACTATCGCTTATAGCAGGTATTGTAACCGATGGTGGAAGAATTGCTGCACGCAGCGGGTTGGGAGCGGTCATGGGGAGCAAGAAGTTAAAAGCTATTGCCATAAAAGGAACAAAGAAAATACCAATTGCAAAACCTGATGTCCTAAAAGAAATAAATAAAAAATTTATAGCAAGTTTTAAATCAACAAGCCCCATTGATAAAGCCACAGTTAATATGATGAATTTTTTAAGCCAGATTATAGCGCGAACCAGGGTGTCAGTTCCAACACAGCCTTCAACAGTACGTGAAATATTCAAACGGTATGGTACCAGTGGAACAACAGTGTACTCTGCATTTACCGGTGATACACCAATCAAAAATTGGGCTGGTGTTGGATATTTAGATTTTCCAGGTGTTCAAAAAATTTCAGATGAAAGTGTGGTGGCACATCAAAAGAAGCGATATGCATGCCAGTCATGCCCGCTGGGATGTGGTGGCATTGTCGACATAAAAGCAGGAAGATATAAGGGTACAGAAGGACACAAACCAGAATATGAAACTCTGGGATCTTTTGGTGCCATGCTACTTCTTGATGATTTAGATACCATAATGGAAATAAATGAATTGTGCAACAGAGCTGGTATTGATACTATATCTACAGGCACCGCTGTTGCATTTGCTATTGAATGCTATGAACATGGGATATTAACAAAGAAAGACTCTGGCGGATTAGAGTTAGGCTGGGGCAAGGCTAAAGAAATACTTTCTTTGACGGAAATGATAATTAACCGAAAAGGGATTGGAAACATACTGGCTGATGGAGTGATGCGTGCTGCAAAGAAGATTGGGAAGGGATCAGAAGCTTATGCCATTCATGCTGGAGGTCAGGAGCTTCCCATGCATGATAGCCGGCTGGATGATGGATTTGCCATTACGTATTCTTCTGAAGCAACACCAGGGCGCCATACTATTGCTTCAAATTTATATAATCATTTGTACAGGACTAAAAAGCAATTCCCTAAAGTTAAGAAAATGCTGAAGACTGCAAACAGTAGCACCGCAAAGCGCTTAACCCTGACAGCTGCGTCAATGTATTTTGCTAATCTATTTAATGGTTGTGGTATGTGCCAGTTTGGTTTTTTAAGTGGTTCAATACCACTTGTTGATTATATTAATGCTGTTACTGGATGGGATTTGCCTGCCGATGAGTATTTAACTACTGGTGAACGAATCCTTAATATGCGTAAAGCTTTCAATGTACGGGAGGGGTTATATGTTAAGGACACAATCATCCCTGATCGTGCACAGGGCAAGCCACCACTACAGGAAGGTCCATTAAAAGGGATTACTGTTCCCATTAATGAAATGCTAAATGAATTTTTTGCTATAACCGGATGGGAACCTAAAACAGGTGGCCCAACTGATACCAAACTAAAAGAATTGGGTATTGATGATTTATTTATAAGTAAAAAAAGCAAATAATTATAAGGGAAGTTCTAAAACTTTTTTTACGAATGTTACCTTGTGGGCACAATAAATATGATAAAACCGCTTTCCATTATATGAATAATTTCTAAAGAAAGCAGTATTTAGAGGTGCCCATAATTTTTTGCTACAATAATAAAAAAATGCTTGACTAAAATTGTAATTTGTTGTTTAGTAACTAACTGGAAGGGATTTCCCAGCTCATTTGTAAATGTACATACAATATAGAGATTGAAGACAGTATATGCTTAGCTTACGTTAAATCTATTAATCCAATTTTAGTGTGATATCACATCACAGAGCAAAGTTATGCTATTTGCATTTTAGTTATTTTTCATTAAAATGTGCATAGCATCATTTTTATAAATAGTATGTAAAAGGAGGGTTTTCCCAAATGAGAAGGATTGTTTGTGTAGTCTTAAGTTTAGTTATTGCTATATTCACAATTGGGTGTAGTGGAAGCGAAAGCTCAAAAGAAAGATCTAAGTTTGAAGTAATGGCTGATGTGCTCACTGCAATGGGGAGTGCTGGTATGGATGAAAGCGGCTATTTTGATAGGTCATTGTCCCGTTCAGTTGAAGGTGGGGAATTGCAGGACACATTTGGGCCAGAAACATTGGAAATTGCACCTGGTTTTAGTGTTACAATCAGTGGTTCAATAGATTTTACAGAAACACAAGTTACAATAACAATTAACACAAATTCTACATTGACCAATTACAGCAGTGATGGATATATATTAAATGGTAACCTGAATGAAGATGTTGTGGCTACCATTACTATGAATGAACAGGAATTTACAAGCATGACAGAAGAATTCACTATTGATGGTACAGTAGAATTTAGTGGAAAAGAAACAGGATCATTTAGTTTTGAAAATCTTACAATTAATTTTGTTATAGATCCGCAAACGGGAAATGTAACATCAACCAGTGTTACTGGTACGGTAACATTTAATGGACAGGATGTTACCAGTGAACTGATAGCTGAATTACAGGCGGTATAATTATAATACTATATAAAGAAGTAATAATAAAAAAAGGGCGGATAATCCCGTCCTTTTTTTATTATTATAAACAATTATATGAACCTCTCAATTGAATACCTCTTACGGAGTATTTCGTCATAATACATGAATCTTTGTAGCCTATTTGCAAATGTCTTCCCTAACTCTAAAAAATACTCATGATGGTCTATTGGCACACCTACATCAGCATCCTCTTATATATATGTTTTTATGTTGCTGTAGGGGTATGCAGTGGGGTCAAAGCATAGACACTCCCTTTCTTTGCATACTCTGCGTGAGACAAACTGATACATCACGCAGAGTACGCAGAGTGCGCAGAGTTATTAGAGAGATAGTGGGATTTTGGGGTCAGAGCATTGTGAGTAGATCCTGAATCAAGTTCAGGATGACTACATTGAATCAATACTGAAATAAATTCAGGACATGGTTCAGGATGACTTGTTGCCTCTATGTCATTCCGGGCTTGACCCGGAATCTTTATCTTCACCATTGTAGATCCTGAATCAAGTTCAGGATGACTACACTGAATCAATCCTGAAATAAATTCAGGACATAGTTCAGGATGACTTGTTGCCTATATGTCATTCCGGGCTTGACCCGGAATCTTTATCTTCACCATTGTAGATCCTGAATCAAGTTCAGGATGACTACACTGAATCAATCCTGGAATAAATTCCGGACATGGTTCAGGATGACTTGTTGCCACTATGTCATTCCGGTCTTGACCCGGAATCTTTATCTTCACCATTGTAGATCCTGAATCAAGTTCAGGATGACTATACTGAATCAATACTGAAATAAATTCAGGACATGGTTCAGGATGACATGCTATTATTCACGACAAAACCCCGAAGGGGTGATATTACAATAGGGGTCAGAGCAATTATTTAATTCTAAGCAATAACGTTTGACAAATGTCAGTGCCTTTTATACTATTTATACCATGAAATTTTTATCTGCGAATATCTTTTTAACAGTAACTATCGCCCTGAATTTTTTTGGTAGTGTTTTTGCTGAGCAAGTGCACACTACTAAGCCTTTGCATATTCGTGTTGTTACTGCTATTTATGAACCTTTTGTTATGTATAAGGATGGGAAACTTGTTGGCTTTGATGTTGACCTGTTGAATGAAATATGTAAGCACAACAATATGAGTTATACTATAACCATAACTTCATTTCAGGACATGCTCTGCCAGGTCAAGGAAGGGAAAGCCGATATGGCTATTGGCTGTATCTATGTTACTGAAGAACGGGAACGCTGGTTTAATTTTTCAGATAGCTACCTGGAAGGTGGTCTGGTGCTGGTGCTTCCTGCAGACAGTAGTGTCCGTACCATGTATGACCTTGCAAACATGACCGTAGGTGTTAAAAAAGATGCTTCGGGTGATAAATATGCTATGCAGCTGGTTGCGCAAGGTTATGACATTGACGTAGTCCGCTTTCAGGATACTGTTGAATCATTTAATGCACTTGTGGGTGGCAGGCTTGATGCTGTTATAAATGATTATCTTAATTCAGTGTATTTGCTTAATAAATACTTTTCGGGCAGTATTAAAATTGCAAAAGGCAACTGGGGTGATATAGTATATGACCGTAAAAAAATTGCATTTCCTGTTTCATTACACAATAAAGAATTATTAAAAATTATAAGCGATAGTATCCATGAATTAGACTCACAAAATTTTATTGATATGCTTTACTGGAAATGGTTTGCCGTTATGCCCCCGCCCGATGTTTCAAAACGTGTGATGGTGTATATTGGAACAGTTGTTATGACAGTACTTTTTTCATTTCTTATATTTCAACTATATGAGCGAAGAAAAAGAATACGCAAACTTCAATCACTTGAAACGCATTTCAGAAATATGATTAATGATTTGAACGTTGGAGTATATATACTGCAAAAAAATGCAATAGTCCTCACCAATAATGAAGGAGCACGAATTGCTGGAACATCAGTAGAATCTATCATGGGTAAAACATTGGATGATTATTTTGATGAGTATTCTGTTTCCGGGGAAACTATAGCACAGTATGCATCATTTGATGAGATGAAGGCTTTGTTATCCAGCCTGCATATTCACAGGGCAGTGTGGAAAAGAAAGGATGGTGTTAACCTGACTGTAGTATTCAGGATAAGACCAATTATGTGGATGGGACAGGCTGCAGTTGAATGTGTGGTGAACGATACCACGGAGCTTACTCATTTGCTTGTAAAACAGGAACAGTTAAAAGGACAGTTGTTACAATCTCAGAAATTAGAAATTATTGGACAGATTGCTGGTGGGATAGCACATGATTTTAATAATATTCTTACCGTGATATTGGGATATGCCAATCTTGTTGAAAAATCCATTGACGATAATAATAAGCCTGCCATTGAAAAAATTATTCAGGCTGGTAATCATGCTAAAGATATTGTGGCAAAACTTCTGACGTTTTCCCGCAAAAAAGCATTTCATGCCAGTGATATCCATTTGCACAGTATTATTCCAAATGTGGTTTCCCTGCTGCATACTGCTTTATCAAAAAATTGTGAGGTTGTCCAGTTGTTGCGTGCGTTTAATGATACTATATCTGGTGATGCCACTGAAATGCAACAGGTAATCATGAATCTTATGATTAATGCTGCTGAAGCCATGCCTCAAGGTGGAACCATTACTATTCAGACTGAAAATACAACTGTTGCAAATGAAAAAGTTGGCTTGGTAGAAACTATACCTGCAGGTGATTATGTATTATTGACAATAAGCGATACAGGGACAGGAATTGACCCTGAACACCTTGAACATATTTTTGAGCCGCTATATACTACAAAAGAAAAAGGTAGTGGATTGGGATTGGCCATAGTGTATGCTATTGTTAAACGGCATAAAGGTTATATTGATGTACTGTCAGCACCAGGTGTTGGCACACACTTTTATATATACTTACCGGTTCAATCATTGCAAAAAGTGAATGAGGAAAAACAAGGTAGTGCATTGCAAGTATCCAATGGCACTATAATTATTATTGACGATGATGATAATATTTGTCTGTTATATCTGGAAGCATTAAAATTGGCGGGCTTACGAGCACTAACATTTACCAACCCCAATGATGCGTTTGCGTATATTGATACTTATCCTGATACAGTGTTGCTTGTTATAAGCGATGTGCGAATGCCAGTTGTTACTGGTGAAGAAGTCCTGGATTATGTAAAAAAGAATCATCCTGATATACCAGTTGTAATGATGAGCGGATATTATGATGATACAATGAAGAAACTTATGTTGCAAAAAGGTGCCCACCAGGTATGGCAAAAGATGTATGATATTACTGAAATACAACATAAAGTAAAAGGTGTGTTAAACAATTATGTCCCCAAAAACATTATTCGTGGTTGATGGCCATGCATTATGCTACAGAGCATATTTTGCATTGCAACGGAATCCTTTAATAAATAGCAAAGGGCAAAATGTTTCTGCAATCTATGGATTTTTCAGGATGCTGCTTCGTTTATTGCAAACGCAAAAGCCTGATTATACAATCATAGCGTTTGATCCACCAAAAAAATCTTTTCGCTTTTCTATTTATCCTGAATATAAAGCGCAACGTGCAAAAATGCCTGATGACTTGCGCAGCCAGATTGAAGAAATTAAAGCAATGTTGCAGGAAATGGGATTTACCGTTGTCATTATGGATGATTATGAAGCTGATGATGTGCTTGGTTCTATTGCCAGTCAGTATTCTGATAGGTACAAAGTGGTACTTGTTACCGGTGATAAGGACGCTTACCAGCTTTTAGGCGATAAGAATGTTTCAATCTATGCCGGCAAAAAAGGCATCACTGAATTTGAAAGCATTGATGCTGATGCTGTTGTTGAAAAATTAGGCGTGAAGCCTGAGCAAATCATTGACTATATGGCTCTAACCGGTGATGCTGTTGATAATATCCCTGGTGTGAAAGGTATTGGCGAAAAAACTGCATCAAAACTTTTGCAGCAGTATGGAACGTTAGATAATATTTATAAGCATTTACATGAACTTACCGGAAAAATCAAGGAACAGATTGAATCACAGAAAGATTCAGCGTATCTATCGCGACAGCTTGTGACCATAAAAACAGATATTCCATTGCCACTTTCTATTGAGAAGGCTCTGACCCCCAATCTGCATAATGAAAAAGTGCGCCAGCTTTTCAAAAATTTGGAAATGGATTCCATTGCGCGTGAATTGGGCGATACTGAAAAATCAATTTCAGTGAAGGAAATGGCAGGATATTCCACAGTAACTGATATTGATTTGCTGGACAATGTCATTGCAGCAATAAAAAAATCAGGCCTTGTGTCATTTGATACCGAGACTACATCATCACGGCCAATGGAAGCAGAACTTGTGGGCGTGTCGTTTTCCATTGAACCGCAATCAGGGTGGTTTATTCCAGTGGGCGATAGTTCCCTGTGGGGCTATAATGCAGTGCCAAAAGATCAAATTTTACAAAAAATTAAAACTATTCTTGAAGATGAAACAATAAAAAAAATTGGTCAAAATATAAAGTATGACATGCTGATTATGCTCAACTGTGGTATTACGCTTAGAGGTATTTATTTTGATACCATGGTTGCCTCATATTTACTCAATCCTGGATTACGGCGGCATAATTTAGATGATTTAGCATCAGAATATCTCAATTATACAAAGATAACATATGATGAGCTGATAAAAGATGGTAAAAAGGTTCAGCATATTACACAGGTGCCATTGCAGAAACTATCACACTACGCTATAGAAGATGCTGATATTGCTTTGCGATTATACCATATACTGTATAAAAAGTTAGAACAGGAAAACCTGCTTGAATTGTTTTTCAAGGTTGAAATGCCGCTTGTTACTGTGCTTGCGTATATGGAATATTACGGGGTGAAGATTGACCTGGCACACTTTGAAACATTATCTAAGGAACTATCGCACAAAATAAAACAAACAGAAGAAAGAATTTACTCACTGGCAGGAGTTTCCTTTAACATCAACTCAACGCGGGAACTATCTCATATATTATTTGAAAAAATTGGGCTTAAACCGGTAAAGAAAACTAAAACTGGTTTTTCCACCGATATCCAGGTATTGGAAGCTTTGAGGGGACAGCATGAAATTATTAATTATTTAGTGGAGTACCGTACGCTTAGCAAACTGCAGACAACATACGTTGATACACTGCCTGCACTGGTTAATAAAAAAACTGGTAGGATTCACACGTCATTTAATCAGACAGTGACAGCTACTGGCAGGCTTTCATCATCTGATCCCAATTTGCAAAATATTCCTGTGCGGGATGAATTTGGTAAAAATATACGGGCAGGTTTTGTTGTGGAAAAAGGATGTTGTATGTTATCAGCTGATTATTCGCAGATTGAGTTGCGGCTTGCTGCACACCTGTCAGGTGATCCTACCATGATTGAGGCGTTTCATAAAGGGATAGATATCCATGCTCAGACAGCTTCAGCAGTGTTTAATGTACCACTGGAAAAGGTTACGGATGCAATGCGAAGACAGGCAAAGATTATAAATTTTGCCACAATCTATGGTGTTTCGCCATATGGGCTTTCACAGCAAGCTGATATTTCGTTTGATGACGCAACAAAATTTATTGAAAAATATTTCAGTGCTTATCCAAAGATTAAAGAGTACATTGACAGTACCATTGCATTTGCCCGAAAACATGGGTATGTGCAAACATTATTGGGTAGAAAGCGTTATATCCCCGAAATTACATCAAGCAATCAGTTCAGGCGTGAGGGTGCAGAACGAATTGCCATTAATACGCCCATTCAGGGAACATCGGCTGATATGATAAAGGTGGCAATGATTGCCATCCATAACGCATTTGCTGATAAAAAGTTAAAAAGCAGGATGATTCTTCAGGTACATGACGAACTAGTGGTTGAGGTTCCTGAAGATGAAAAAGATATCGTTGAAGGTATTGTAGTCAGTGCAATGAAAAGTGCAATCACACTTGATGTGCCGGTTGTTGTGGATGTAGGTTGGGGGAAAAACTGGGCACAGGCTCATTAATAAAAGATTTAGTGTACACATTTTTATGTATGGAATTTTACGGGAAAAATGGATGTAGGCTCATGGAAGTAATGACTTAATGCCATGAGCTATGGCCTCTAATTTTTTTAGATGTGTTGCAACGTAACTGCCAATATAACCTGATATTATACACCCCATCACAAGATACAGCGGCACCAGGATTTTATTGCCAAAATGCTGACTTAACCATTGCAGTGTATCACTGTAGGATAGACTCACAATACTCAATACAATAATGAGTCCTGCAGCAACCCAGTTAAAATTGGATACCTTTTGATAGTAGGCATTGTGTAACATTATCTGCCGCATGATTTTATTTTCAAGTGATATAGCATAAGGTGGAACTTTAATGGCGGCAAACGTATTCTGAAGTTTTTCTATTTCTTGTTTACATTGTTTGCACACAAAAAGATGTATTAGCAATGACAATGGCATGGATTGATTGTTGTCAAGGCTTAAGTATTTTTCAATGGCTTTTTCACATTTCATGATATTCCTCCGCTATAGTGCCTTTTAATGCATGTCGTAATTGCTGCTTTGCTCTGAACACATATGATTTAATAGTATTAACTGGATAACCGGTTATATTGGAAATTTCTTTAAATGGCAATCCAACATAAAAATAAAGATCAATGCATATCCTGTATTCCTGGGGAAGCGTGCTAATGGCTTTTTCAAGAATTGACTGTAGTTCATTCTGCATAACCAATGTTTCTGGGTTGGGGCAATTATCAATACTGTCATTATATTCGCCAGAATTATTGTTTTTAGAAGTGTTGAGCTTGTTAACAGCATGGTTGTACCCAACTTTCATAAGCCAGCTTTTAAATGATGCAAGCCCTTTAAATGAAGCTAAATTATTGTACACTTTTACAAAAACCTCCTGGGTAAAATCTGCTGCATCATCGTAATTTTTAAAAAAACGCATTCCCAGTGTAAATATATGGTTCTGGTACCGTTCAACAATGATTGTAAATAATTCCTGCTTGCCTTTAAGAATCTGTTGTACAATGTACTCATCATGTTGTGCTGTCATTTTATTGTTTTCATTTTGGTAAAGTAATACATAATGAAACTTATGCCCAATCCCAATGGAACCAGCCCCCCTATGAGGGCATACGAAATTCCATCTTTAAGAACAAAGAAAATAGTTAATGCACCTCCAACTCCGGTTAGCAGAAATCCGCTGAAAAGGCTGAATGCATCAAAATCAAATGATATTTTTTGATACAATCCTTTTTCAATAAGAAGTATCTTTTGTTTATGATTGAAATACAGGAAAAAGAAGATGACAACAGTTCCTGCTATAATACCAACTATAGGGATAACGGTCACTAATATTTGAACAGCTTCTGAAGGTGTTGACATAATGCAAAAACCTCCTATGGATTATCAGTATGTAATAATCCAGTATTATCAGTGCTGGCTATAAATGTCTCAGCAAATGATGGTGCAAATGTATCAGTATGTTCTTCTTCTTTCAAGGATTTATTATATTCATCTAGCAATATTTCAGTTATTTTAAAAAGGTGATATCCTTTGATTGCCAGCGCAATGGCTTCTGAAAACAATTTTGGGCGTAGACGAAGTGTATTAATCAAAAATTTAAAATAATACATAAAATAATGTGAAAAACCCTGTTTAAGGAGCGATAGTACCAATGCTTTAAATTCTTTAAATGTAAATTGCCTGTAAACCATTCGTTCCTGGGGAATCCTTCTAATAAAAGTTAAGCATCGTTCAAAATAGTTACGTGGTGTATATATAGTTTGTAAAAGTTGTATATAACCATCAATAAGTTTTTTTACCGGCATTTTAGGGATAAAATTGGGTGCCAGTTTATGTGTGTTGTTCCCATTAGATTCATATAACAGCCTGTTCTCACTGAGCAAGCGGTTATAAAGGCGAGTTTGAGGCAATGCGTCTAATATTCCAACCATTGCAATCGGAATGCCTGAGGATTGAATAAATTCTGCCTGTAAATCAAATACATTGTCAGGGTCATCATCAAAGCCAACAATAAAACCTCCGCTTACTTCCATCCCATGCTGCTGTATTATTTTAACATTTTCAAGGAGGTCTTCTTTGGTATTCTGTGTTTTACCTGCACTTTCCAGGGAAGAAATTACCGGCGTTTCAATTCCTAAAAAAACCATATCAAAACCAGCATTATACATCAATTGCATAAGTTCTTTATCGTGTGCTAAATTAACACTTGCTTCAGTTTGAAATGAAAATGGATATGAATGATCAATCTGCCATTCTATTATTGACTTTAACAGCTCTTTGGCCCTGGTTTTGTTTCCAATAAAATTGTCATCAACAATAAAGATTGATTCCCTGAATCCGGTTGCATACACTGCATCCAGCTCTGCTAAAAATTGTTGAGGAGATTTCGTTCGGGGAATCCTGCCAAACAAAGATATGATATCGCAAAATTCACAGTTAAAGGGGCAGCCGCGGGAAAATTGCAATGGTACACTGGAATAGGGTGTTAAATCAATAATATCAAAACGAGGTACAGGAGTTTTATCCAGTGAAGGCTTTTCATCAGATGTATAAAGATGATGGGGTATACCATACTGCAAATCATGCAAAAATTTTGGCAATGTTACTTCAGCTTCATTAAGCACAAAATGATTAACATTGGGTATGGATTGCCATAGTGATGTTGGATAGGGACCGCCCGCAACCACAGGGATATTGTACTGTTTACAAAGGGTTGTTATCATATCAAAAGAATTTCTCTGAACGAGCATAGCTGAGATGAAAACCATATCATAACGTGGTAAAATGGCAGGATCAAGTGTTGAAATATTCAAATCAATTAAATCAACTTTCCAGTCCTCGGGAAGCATGGCAGCAACTGTTAATAATCCCAGTGGTGGGAAAACAGCTTTTTTGCCTATAAATTCTAATGAGTATTTAAAACTCCAGTAGGTAAGTGGTATCTCAGGATAAATTAATAATACTTTTTTACTCATAACAACCTCTCTATTTTTATCTGGTAGAAGTTTCAGGTGATTTTTATATATAGACAGGTAGGGAAGGGGTGAGGTTGCAAAAAAATATTTTTTTCGCTATCAAGCACTTATAATAAAAAAGGCCGGCCCAAATTTTGTTTTGAGACGGCCCCCTGAAAAAATTAAACTTCTTTACTATCTATCCATTTCATCATTTTTCTTAGTTCACGGCCAACTCGTTCAATCAGGTGTTCACGTTCGCGTTTCTTTATAGCGTTAAACTGTGGACGTCCTGCAAGATTTTCCAGTATCCACTGGCGGGCAAACTGACCTGACTGTATTTCTTCCAGAACCTTTTTCATTTCTTTGCGAGTTTCAGGAGTTACTATTCGTTTGCCAACCATATAGTCACCATATTCAGCAGTATCGGATACAGAATAGCGCATATAATTAATTCCGCCCTGATAAAACAGGTCTACAATCAGTTTAAGTTCATGTAAACATTCAAAGTATGCAATTTCAGGTTGATATCCAGCTTCCACCAATGTGTCAAATCCGGCTTTTACCAGTTCTGAAACACCACCACACAATACGCATTGCTCGCCAAAAAGATCTGTTTCAGTTTCTTCTTTAAAGGTGGTTTCGATAACGCCTGCGCGGGTTGCACCAATACCTTTTGCATATGCAAGAGCTGTTTCCTTTGCTTTCCCGCTGGCATCATTATGGATGGCTATAAGACATGGAACCCCACCACCTTTTTCATATTCGCTGCGTACTAAATGGCCTGGCCCTTTAGGAGCAACCATGATGACATCCACATCTGCAGGAGGAACTATCTGCCCAAAATGAATGTTGAAACCATGGGAAAATACCAGTGTTTTGCCTTTTTTTAAATGAGGCTTTACTTCAGTTTCATATAATTTTGCCTGTACATGGTCCTGGGCCAGAATCTGGATGATATCGCCTTTTTCAGCAGCTTCTTTTGCACTGACTGGTTTAAAATTATGTGAAACAGCTAAATCATAATTGGGTGTGCCTGGAAGTTCAGCAACAATTACTTTACAGCCACTATCGCGCAAATTTTGTGCCTGTGCGTGACCCTGACTGCCATATCCAATGACGGCAATAGTTTTGCCTGAAATTACCGATAAATCGGCATCATTATCGTAATACATCTTTGCCATAACATTACCTCGTATTTGTAATATATTTTTAGAGTAAATGAAGTACTCATCTATGCAGCAGATACTACAACAAAGTGTAGTTTTGTATATGTATTATGCAATAAAAATTTATAAATTTTTAAAAATTTCAAATATCATATTTAAAAATTTTATTTCTCGTGCGTATTAATATATAAACATTTTATTCAAGGTATATACTATGGCTAAACAAACTATTCATGATAAAGCATACAAATATCTGTTTTCAGATCCTTTGGTATTAAAAGAATTGCTTGAATCATTTGTTGCAATGGATTGGGTCAAGCATATTGATTTTACCAGTGCACAAAAAATTGATAAAAGCTATGTCAATGATGAGTATAAAGAATATGAAGCTGATATTATATACAAGCTACAATTTAAAGATAGCCATGTATATCTATATCTTTTAATAGAATTTCAATCGACAGTAGATAATTTTATGGCTTTTAGAATGTTAAACTATGTTATGGAATTATATCGTGAACTTTATTATAAACTGGGGCTTAAAAAGCTGCCAGTTGTATTCCCTATACTTATTTATAATGGTGATTGTAAATGGAGTGCTGCTACTGAATTACAACAACTTATTGATATCCCAACTGAGTTACAGCAAATACAGGAATATATCCCCCAATTTAAATATTATCCTATAATAGAAAATGAATTGTCACGTACTGAATTAGAAAATATGATGAATATTGTTGCCACAATATTTCTTTTTGAAAGCAGTGATAAAGAAATATTTCTAAAAACTATTGACAGAATTGAAAAATTAATACAGATTTATTCAAAGGATAGTACAATAATACGTACTTTATTAGTGTGGCTTTTACATTATCTAAAAACACACAGTATTATTGACAATATTCAACCTTTTGTAGAAAAAACATTGCATCCAAAGGAGACATACACCATGTTGTCAAAAACGTTGAAAACTCTCAAGGAGGATTTAAGGAAAGAAGGATATGTACAAGGTCTAAAATCGGGGATTCAAGAAGGCTTGCAAAAGGGTTTACAAAAAGGATTACAAAAAGGATTACAAAAAGGATTTATACAAGGAGTTGTTAAGGGGAAAAAAGAAGGAGTAATCATTGGTATATCAAAAGAACGGATAAATATAGCCCGTAAAATGCTAAAAAGTGGAATAGATGATAGCACCATTCTAAAAATAACAAAAATAGAGAAAAGTGTTTTAGAACAAATTAAAAGAAAAAAATAAACCAAAAAGAATTGGTACAATGGTAGTACTATTAAAGTCTTTACCATGCATAAAACTGCTCATTCTTTCAATATTGATACTCTTCCGGTGCGTATTAATTCTTTAATTGAATAAGGTCTAAGCAATTCAATAAAGTTGTCAATTGTTTCTGGGTCATTAACCATTTCAAGGATTATGGTTTTATTTGATACACCCGCTATTCGTGCACCAAATATCTGAGCTAATTGATAAACTTCATTGCGTTTGGACGGAGTTACATTAAGCTTGGCTAAAACTATTTCGCGTTGAACGGCGTTGTCAGGATTATGATCAGTGACTTTTATTACATCAATGAGCTTGTTAAGCTGTTTTTTTACCTGTTCAATGATCCTGTCATCTCCGCGAACAACTATTGTCATAACCGATACATCTGGCGATTCTGTTTCACTTACAGCAAGCGAGTCAATATTGTAACCACGGGCGGAAAAAAGACCCGCAACACGAGCAAGAACACCAAATTTATTTTCTACTTTAACTGAGATTACATGTTGACTCATGCTAATTCCCTCATCATCATATCTTTTACCGATTTTCCGGCAGGTATCATTGGGTATACATTTTCTTCCCTGTCTACATGGAAGTCCAGAATAATAGGCTTATCGGTAATGGATAAAGCTTTTTCTATTGCAGGTATAACATCTGCCTTCTTTTCAATACGAATACCAATGGCACCATATGCTTCAGCCAGTTTAACAAAATCAGGCTGGAAGTTAATACAGGTATATGAATATCGCTTATTGTAAAAGAGTTGCTGCCACTGTCGTACCATGCCTAAGAAACCATTATTGAGTATAGCGATAATTATGGGCAAACGGTGTTGTACAGCAACAATGAGTTCCTGTATATTCATCTGTATTGAGCCGTCACCAGCAATATCTATAACACGTTTATCAGGTTGGCCTAATTGAGCACCAATTGCTGCAGGAAACCCAAACCCCATGGTACCCAGACCCCCGGACGAAATAAATGTTCGTGGTTTGGAAAAATTGTAAAATTGCGAAGCCCACATCTGATTTTGACCAACCTCAGTACAGATAATGGCATCACCTTTGGTGAGTTCATAAATTTTTTCAACAACATACTGAGGTTTTATCTTCACATCGCTATCTTTATAGGTTAATGGGTTTTCATCTTTCATCTTCAGAACATAAGCAACCCATTCATCAATTTTTGGCGCCTTAACTATTTTATTTATTTCAGCAAGCACATGTTTTGCATCACCAACTATCGGTACATCAACTGCTACACTTTTACTGACTGATGATGGATCAATATCAATATGTATAACTTTTGCATGAGGTATAAACTCATCTATCTTCCCGGTAACCCTATCATCAAAGCGGGCACCGACAGCTATAACCAGGTCTGATTGGTGCATAGCATGATTAGCATAGTATGTGCCATGCATACCCAACATTTTAAGCGAAAGCCTGTCGGTTTCAGGGTATGCCCCCTGTCCCAGTAAGGTTGTAGTAATGGGTATTCCGGTTTTTTTTACAAATGCGCGTAATTCTTCGGATGCGTTGGAAGAGATAACACCGCCACCAGCATACACAATAGGGCGTTTTGACTGCTCAATTAGTTTGCAGGCTTTTTGAATTTGACCGGCATGTCCATGAATAACTGGTTTATAACTTCTAAGATGCACGGTTTCAGGATAATGGTATTCAGTTTCAGAATTTGAAATATTTACCGGTACATCAATCAAAACTGGGCCCGGCCTTCCGGTTGTTGCAATATAGAATGCTTCTTTAATAATGCGTGCAAGGTCTTTAACATCATTGACAAGATAATTATGTTTGGTAATGGGTCGGGTAATACCGGTAATATCGGCTTCCTGGAATGCATCATTGCCAATAACTGTAGTAGAAACCTGCCCTGTGAAAACAACAAGCGGAATAGAATCCATATTGGCTGTTGCAATACCTGTAACAAGGTTGGTGGCACCAGGGCCTGATGTGGCAATAACAACGCCGGGCTTGCCAGTTGCGCGTGCGTACCCGTCAGCTGCATGTACTGCACCTTGCTCATGCCTGGTTAAAATAAATTTAATAGGTGCATTGAAAAGATGATGGAATATGGGAATGACTACCCCTCCTGGATAGCCAAACATGATTTCAACCTTCTCTTTAACAAGCGATTCAACTATTATCTGTGCACCTGTCAGTTTCACCAATTACACCTCGTACAAAAAAGTATATAGATGTATATCTAAATATACCAGCTATTTTTATTGCAACATAATTTTTTATTAAACATCAAAAAATATAAATGAATATATGAAATATAATATAAACATCTGGTAATTTATAAGCACTCTTAGTGTAAATAAGATGGGCGATAGTTACTGGTATAAAAGACTATCATATGAATAAAAAATCATAAAACAGAAAATTGTAAATTAAAACCAGAAGCCCATGTGTAATATTATATATTGTCCCACTACGGAAGATAAAAAAATAAATATGATATCAAGAAAGTACACGTTAAATTAATCCTATCTTTACAATGAGATAAAAATACTTATACATTCCACATGTAAAGGAAAAAAAATATATAAAAGAAAACAAAAATGGGAAAAATACCAGCATAAGATCATACCAAGCGTAAGTACTTTGAAAAGCACTTACAATGGGATAAAGCTAGTAGTGTAATTAAAGCTGAGTATTGCTGGAAGCATAATATAGTATATCATTAATTTATCTGGTGGCAGCGTAAATTACCGAATGATGCAGGTAATGGCAATACTCGATACGTAGCATTAGTAAGCACGGTAGCAGTAAACGAAAACGAATATCCATTAAGTATTTGTTATAGATGGTATAAAAATAAAGGTAGAAGAGAGGTTGTGTAGTAATTCTCTTACTATGGGTATAAAGACAATATGAAGATAGACTTTCAGCTGCGTAAAAGTATACGTATGTCATGTTTTAGTTAATTGCCTTTAGTTAGAAAGGCTATTGGCTGGCAAGTTTCACCAATTCTGGTGGTGGTCCCCAGTAAAATTGGCAACAAGGAATGCCTTCTTCAAGATAAAATGAAAATGTGTAGCCACTAAAGCGATAGTTATCGGTATTATCTTCACTTTCTAACGCAGCAAGAAAATCATACAGATAATTCTCTACACAATAGGCTATAACCTTTGCCAGTGACATCTTACAGATTTTGCGCACATCCATCACAAACTCATATTCATTCTCATACAAATACAGATGCACCCGCTTCCAGGTGTGATATCGCTTTCTATACTGTAACCTTTTATAGCTTTTTACAGGGATCTTTTTATACGAAAACACATAGTTTATGAAATTAATAACAAACG
>Ga0067045_1002994_pt1 | contig 36417 bp, 37 predicted proteins | sample TerdegcTABiofilm_FD_59184 | JGI IMG/M metagenome (GOLD analysis project Ga0067045, IMG submission 59184) | Combined Assembly of (Gp0054472, Gp0054536) Wastewater bioreactor microbial communities from Singapore -Terephthalate degrading...
AACTGTAAGCGCTCTATCTTGTGAGCATCGTCGAGGAACCATCCGCTGAGCTGCAACCGGTCGTCCGTGCCATCTATGGACACGAAGAGGTCATCACCGCTGCGCCGCAGAGTGATGTCAGTAGGCGCAACACCTTCCTTGAACAGCACCGTGTCCACATTGCCGGGGGTAGAATCAACATCCACTACGGTGTCGTGACCGTACCCGCCACCGAAGAGGTCTATTTGAAGAGCGGTCGGCTGAGGTATCCGACGTTTTGCGCGGCGAAAATTGCCGAACAGACAACAAACAATAGGCCGAGGCCCCAGTACAGCGATACAACGATCCCCCAAAAAGAGAGCGGATCCTCGCTTCGCCGTATGGTTCTTATGCTCCAACCAGCGTTCTGGTTGATCCAGGTGCGTCCTTTCCTCAGGCTTACAAACCCTGTTATGATCAAGCCCGTTCCAAGGAACAACAGCAGGAATTCGGCCCCTCCAAAGCCTTCTCTTACGATTTCAGCCAGAGCGATCATCCAGCGCCTCTCAATCTTGCAGTCCCCTGTCGTCTTCTTATTCCGATTGCCATCCCAATTTAAGCCGCGGAGGATTGGCGTGTTCGTCAAGGCGAAGCACTTCTATCGGTTGGCCGCTTAATCCTTATTGCTAATAGCATGCCAGCCGACATCGCGCCCAAAACGAGAAAGCACAGCCACAGCCTCCAATCGTGCGGCTTCTCACTGAGCATGTGGATCAAGCCAGCGGCGCCGGCGGTCGAGGAGATCCAGAGGACCCACAATGTGAACAGACTGAACGGTGCCAGGCTGCGCCTCACACTGTCCTCATATGTTGGAGCGGTCGTCGGATCCAGCTCTTGGTTCACCGTCTGCCCATCAAGTAAAGGCAGGCCTCTTGTGACTTTACTCACCCAGCGGACGTACATGAATATCATGGGCGAGAGGCAAGCCACCACCTCCAGAGCGAACACGTACCAGGTGAACTTCTTCGAGCTCAGCAAGAAAATGTGAAGTGCGGCGGGGCCGACAAGTACGCCCCCAAATACGAAAAGAAGCCCCCAAAGGAGTACTGATCGACGAATTGTCCGGTACGCTTGGTCTGAGGGCAGAAGGTAGACCACCCGCGGCACTCCCCACGGATAAAAGACCGTGCGACCATCGTGCAGTCTGAAAGTTCCCCATGTCACACCTTGCCACAAACTAACGATGTCCTTTATCAAGCTCATGGTTTCGCCTTCATGGGGTGGACGCCTTCACACTCACCCTGTTTATAGCCGCGGAAGGCAACCCCGAGATTCATAGCCTGAAAGCTTGCCGGTATAGTCGTCCGGACAGGGGCACACTGCCGACAGTTGCTGTCTTATCAGGTCTCAGGATCGGATGGAGCGCAGCAAAGCCATTATCGGCAGGAAGACCAAGATTATCCAAGTCATCGGACTGATAAGGACATACCCCAGCTCCGGTCTGCCTTGTCTTTGTGCCTCCAACGGCGAGTGGAAATTGTTCTGCACACAGCATACCCCCTTTAGTGGACTCCTCTCCCACGTGAACTCTGGCACGATCCTACTGCAAAATGCAAGTCAAGAGAGTCTGAGATCGGCAGTTCCGTGAAGCATCGGGAACCAGAAGCAGGCCCGATCCATTTTCGTTGTTCCATGGGTCGGGCCAAAAAAAATTGAAATTAGGTGTAACGTCGCGAGAGCGACTGCGAAGTACTGGAATAATTGGAAAGTGTTGATTGACTTTGAGATCCGATGAGGAATCGTATTCAATGGATATTTCTATGAAGATAAAAACGGCGCTTTCCCAGGAAATGGCCGGGCGTCGCAACGAAGGCAACAAAAAGCTTGGAAAAGCTTTTCAGGCATCTTATAATTCCATCACACTCAACAAGAAGGGGGAAATTACCCATGTTGCGGAGAACACACAGCAGTATGTGGCTATTTGTTTTCGCTGCAGTCATCTTGATGGCGGGAGCCGCGAGCGCGGAAGAGTCCGATGCTGTCAAAATACACTCTGCTCCCAGACCGGCGAACCTCTCGCCCTCTAAGACAGTAATCATAACCCCCAAGCCAGTACAGCAGGTGAAGCCTGGGGGAACGAGTTCCGGCACACCGATCAAACCCATAAACATCTCGGCGCCAAAGCCTACCGGTGGCCCTGTCGGCCAACCGACTCAGAGGCCGCCGCAGAATCGCGTTCCTGTTGAACAGAGTATCTCCATCTCGAAACCGGGCGGAGGGAATGTGCCTAGACCGCCGATCGAGAAACCTGGCTCGAAGCAGAAGCCCCAGACCGTAACTGGACAGGGGACGGGAAAGCCTCAAACCGGTACCAGTGGCCTCACTCCGATTGCGAAGCCTACCCCGCCGGTCCAGGGTCCTATAGCGAAACAGAATTCGGGTCAAAAGGCTCCGGCGCAACCGGCAGGGGCACCACAACCTGGTGGTGGCGGTGCTCAGAACCCTCAAGCGGGTGGGGGGCGGCCGCCTGGAAATCAGTCTGGCTGGTTAGGCAACCCGGTGGGCAAGAACATAACCGGTAACCCCGTAGGAACGAACATAACCGGTAACCCCGTAGGAACGAACATAACCGGTAACCCCGTAGGAACGAACATAACCAGTAACCCCGTAGGAACGAACATAACCGGTAACCCCGTAGGAACGAACATAACCGGTAACCCCGTAGGAACGAACATAACCGGTAACCCCGTGGGAACGAACATCACGGGCAACCCGACTGGCACGAACATAACCGGCAATCCGGTGGGCAAGAACATATTTGGCAAACCCGGCAACTGACATACCTAAGGGGGTGCAGCGCGTTTACGTGGCAAATCTGCCCAGCCAGGGAAACGGGCTACAGAAAATCAGTCGGTTATGGCGCTGGCCGCCAGCTTTATCATGAAAAAGCGCGGCACCCTACCTAAGGTTATTCCACAATCGCTTATTGACTCTGCTCAGCAAACATGATAGCCGACAGGCATGCATGTAAAGCTGAACAAGCCGGTTTACGAAGATATGAACCTTCTGAAGTTGCCGAAGGAGTTTGCTTATGAGGACGGCTGCTGGGACTGGCTCTTTCGCACACGATGGCCCGAAGGTTTCAGTTGACCTCGATGCGGCCATTCTGAGCACACACTTCTGGAGGAACGCCGTCTTTGTTTGTGCAGGGCATGTCGCTATCAAGCGTCCGTGACTGCGGGCACCATTTTTCACAAGACCAAGACCCCTTTGCTCAAGTGGTTCTGGCTGATCTACCGGATGGCTACGTCCAAGACCGGTGTGTCGATAGCCGAGATGCAGCGGCAGCTGGAGATCAAAGATTACAAGACGATCTGGGCTATGGCCCACAAGATTCGCAAGGGGATAGCAGATCGAGATTCCCATTACAGGCCCGCAGGTTTGGTCGAGGTTGACGAATCCTTCGTCGGTCCCAGCTCGTCTGGCGAGCTAGGTCGCGGAGCTGAAAGAAAGAGCGTAGTCATTGTGGCTGTTTCGACTTGGTTGAACTCCTCGGGCAAAGAGGAACCAGGGGTTGCTGACGCCTTTGTAGCCCAGGACTCGTCTGCCGATACCATCAAAGCGATACTAAACAGACTGACGGTGCCCGTAGACGAGGTCAAGGCGTTGATCACTGCGCTAAGATCAGAGGGGTGGAGAAGCTACCAGCAGGTCATCAAGAAACTGGGAGTCGTTCACTACCGGGCCATCTTGAGCGATCCAAAAGACTCCATGAGACTATCGCCCTGGACGCATCGTCTCATCGCCAGTGCAAAAGCGGTGATCTCGGGTCCACACCGCGGAGTAGCGGACAAGCACCTGCAACGCTACCTCTCGGAGGTGTGTTACCGTTTCAATCGCAGATTCTGGCCGGAGGAGTCCTTTCACCGTCTGCTAAATGCTTGCACCACTACCAGCCCTGTCACAAGCAATGAACTTATGGCACCAAATGGATCTGCTGAGCAGGGTCAATAGGCGATTCCACAAATGGATGCTAGGTGAACAAGTGCATGGGCGGCCCTGTCTGCGGATCCCTTGAAGGGATAGGTAAGGAAGCTCTGCACTTGGCGGCGGCGAAGGGGTATGGCTGTCTTGCGGAGAGTTGCCTGTGGCTTCGCCTGCAGATGCAACCACGGAGGTTCAACTTCTTGGACGGAGGCTGAGATGAGATCAGCGGTCGCGAATGGTATACCTGTCCGGGAGACGATAGTGGGTACGACGAGTCGGTGGGCGGCGGTCGGTGCGCTCGGCCTTGCTCTGCTCGTTGCTATGTTCACAGGACCGGTCTCGGCGCAGGATGCGGCCATTAGGGAGCTGATGGAAAAAGCTGACCGCGTGGATACTCGAGCCCAGATTTGGCTCGGCACTCGATGCAAAGAAGGAAAGCGGGTCACGCAGGACTACGGAGAAGCTCTTGAGTTGTACCGAAAAGCTGCGGAAAAGGGGGAGCGGTCAGCTTACAACAATCATGGACTGATGTGCCGAGAAGGCCTTGGAATGCCCAAGAATCTCGAAGAGGCCATCAAATGGTTCACCATGGCTGATCTCGCAGGGGATCAGGACGCTCAGTACTTCCTGAAGGCTATGGCCGCGTCGCCCCTGCCGAGTGGGACTGAAGAAAAAGCCAAACAGCAAAAGCAAGAACCGCAGGCAACTCGTGCCGAGTCCCCCGCGTCAGCAGAGCAAGCCGCCAGGGTTCACAAGGAAGCCTTTGAGATGTCAAAGAAGGCAAAGACTCGCGAGGACTTTCGGCAGGTTCTGCAGAAATACCAGGAAGCTCTCGCCATGGCGGAAGGAGCAAAAAACGAAAAAGGCATAGCTAGTCTGAGCTTGAATATTGGGCTCACCTACCGAAAGCTAGATGACCCGGACAACGCGGTGGAATTTCTGAAGAGAGCCAGCAGGATAGCCGAGAAATTGAAAGAGGAGAAAATCCAGTACGGAGCGCTGGCGGAACTCGGGCGAGTCCACTCCGCACTTGGAGAATACGAGAAGGCTATAAGAAGCGCCCGGAAATCCTTGGACAAAGCACAAGCCATACACGATCCGAAGCTTGAGCTGTCAAGCCTTAACCTCTTGGGGGGAATCTACAGTGAAGCCGGGATGCCTGAAAAGGCCACCGAGACCCTTAACGCGGCACTAGAGCAGGCTAAGAACGCCAATGATGCCAGGGCCGAGGCAAGGATTCTGAACCGACTGGGACGGGTCCGGACGGTGCTCGGTCAGTATTCCAAGGCCCAGGAACAGTTCGAGAAGGCTCTAGAGCTTGCCGAAAAGAACCAAGACGCCGCTGAGCATGTTCGAGCCTTGAACAATCTGGGAAGCTGCTACTCTCTGCGAGGTAACACCAAAGCATCGTACGCGTACCACAAGAAAGCTCATGAGCTGGCTGTCAGAGAAAAGGACGCCTCGGGAATCCGAGAGACCGAGTACTACCTGGCACGGCTGTTTCTGGTCGCGTCGAAATATTCGGAAGCGATAAAGATCCTTCAACGTATACAGGATCAAGCAGTCAAGTCAGGCAACTTGGCACAGCAGGCATCAGCGCTTAATCAGCTCGGCAAGACTTACAACGCGTGGAGCCGATTCGAGCAGGCTCAAGATTGCTTCGATAGAGCCCTGCGTATCAACGAAACGAGGAAGAAACCGCGGGGACAAGCAGACTCGTTAATGGGATTGGCGCGTCTCTTCGGGGACACAGGACAGGCGGATAAGGCTCTAGAATACACCTTGCGAGTCAGAGCGATTGCTGAAGAGCTTGGCGATGCAAGAATGAAGGCTGACACAATCCTGCTTCTAGGACACTGCTATAGAGCAAGAGGGAACTACAAGATGGCCGAAGAGCAATATCGGTTCGTTGCAGACTTTGCCGAAAAGGCCGGGGCCGACTTGCTTCAGGCGTCTGCCCTCGAGGGATTGGCAGGCATTTGTCAGGCGCGAGGACAATACAAGAAAGCCGCGGATTATCTCGGCCAGTATTCAAACATGCGCTCTAAGGCAGGTAACGTGGCGGGCATACGAAGTGCCCACATGGCGATGGGGTCCCTATTTGCCTCCATCGGTAATGTGAAGCGCTCTGTCAAATTGTACGAGAAGGCCCTTGCAATGGCTCGGCAGGTCGGGGACGTCCGTGGAGAGGCTCAGGCTTTTCTCGCTTTGGCGCGAGCCTACTCATCATGGGGCAGGTATGACCAGGCGTTCGAATATTTTGAGAAGGCACTCCATGTGGCAAGAGAAACTGGCCTTCCAGTGATTGAAGCTGATTCTCTGCTCGGCCTCGGTGACTCTCTTGCAGCATGCGGCCAATACAATAAGGCCATTGAGTGCCTAAGCAAATCTCTGGAGATAGCAAAAAACACGGGGCATCTCAGCGGCCAAGGAGCATGCCTCGGGAGCATCGGAAATCTGTACAAAACGCAGGGCGAATACGAGAAGGCGATCACACACTACCAGCAAGCGCTTGAGATTCTTGGGAAGCTTGGTAAGCCAACCCTCATGGCAACTTCTCTGATCGCCGATTGTTATCTCGACATGGGCGATGTGGCGAAGGCAGCGGCCGTCGACCTGGGAGCCAAAGATCCATCTGGAGATCCATCCGTAAGTTCAAGACTTGTTTCCACACTATTTTTGGCCAGACTCTCGCTTATGAAGGGGGATGATGCCAAGGCCGAACAGGATTATCTCAAGGTCTTGAAAGAGGCTGAGAAGTCGCGACGTGTTGGCAGTCTCTTTGCTGTCTATACCGGCCTAGGACTGGTTCATGAAGAACGAAAGGATTATTCAGGCGCTGCCGAGTATTTTCGTAAAGCAACGGAAGTAACTGAACAGATAAGGGCAGGATTGAGGAAAGATGAAGTAGGTGAGTTCTACTCGGTCAAGAGATTGGGTTTCTTCCGGACAGCGCCGTACGAAGGCCTCGCTAGAGTTCTTTTCCGCTCGGGACAATTTGAAGAATCCTTGAAGGTATCCGAGTACACCAAGGCTCGAACGTTCGCAGAAGCCTTGTCACGAACCGGGGAAGGCGCAACATTTGACCTTCCGGCAGAAGTGCTCCAGGCGGATTCAGAAATTAACGAGCAACTGGCGTCGCTCGTCAAGGAGGAGCAGACCGCGTACGAGAAAGACAACCAGGAGTTGGTCGAAGCTTTGAAACCCCAGCTAGCAGACCTCAGAGAGAAATTTGCCGCTCACGTGAGAATGCTTCGCAAGGACTACCCTCTGTTTGCCGCTACCAAGTATCCACAGCCGATGGAGCTGCGGCAAGCAGCCCTTAAGGGCGATGAATACGCCTTGGTCTATGACGTGTCGGACTCGGGAATCCTCATCTATCTGATCAAAGGACATGCTGTAGTCAAGGCGGTGTTCAGGTCGATGCCTCGGGAGGAGTTGAGTGTCCTAGTGAGGAAATTCAGGGATCCTCTAGAAATTCAGCCTGGGAGGGATCGCGTGTCCGACAAACTGAAAGCCTTTGATTTTGCAACAGGCAGGCGCCTGGCCGGGGTGCTCCTGGATGAGATCATTGCCCAGGTTCCTGAAGGTTCGCCTCTGTTGATTATTCCTGATGATGTGCTGGGAACTCTTCCCTTTGAGATGCTGCCAATGACCAGCGGAGGCGAGGTGCGAACCGACCGCAATCCCCATTATGTGACAGGGGCTAAGTTCCTTGCTGACCGGAATCCGCTTTACTATGACCAATCACTTACGGCTCTCACACTTGCCAGGATCCTATCACATCGGCAAGCGCCTCAAGACAATCGACTCCTTGTTTTTGCAGACCCGGTTTTTCAGATGAGGGATCAGCGGGCTCAACAGGTCCGTTCCACCTCTGTCGCGCGATCCGGAAGTGAGAAGCGTTATGGCGATCTGATGGTGGCAATGGAGGAGGCTGGCGGAGGCGCCGGTACGTTCCTCAGGCTTCCTTTGACAGGTGAGCTGGCACAAAAACTGCGCACGATGTACGGAAATCATGCCGATGTCTTCACTGGTATGGAAGCGAGTAAGGAGAAGTTTCTCAAAGAAGTCGCACCCGCGTTGGGACGTTACCGATCCATAGTGTTTGCGACTCACGGATATTTCGGCACGAAGATTCCTGGAATCATGGAGCCGGTGCTCATTCTGAATACGTTGCCTCTAGGAACCGACGGCTTTCTCAGGATGAGTGAGGTCATGGGCCTGAAGATGAATGCCGACGTGGTGGCGCTCACCGCGTGCCAGTCAGGGCTGGGTAAGGTGCTTTCCGGAGAAGGGACCATGGGGATGGGAAGGGCTTTTCAGTATGCCGGCGGCAAATCCGTGCTGATGAGTCTTTGGTCCGTCGCGGACATTTCCTCAGTCAGACTTGTGGAAGAGTTTTTCAAACTCGTCAAAGAAGGAAACGGCAAACTTGATGCGTTGCAAAAAGCTCGCACGACAATCCGCAAAGAAGGGTATGATCATCCGTTCTTCTGGGCAGCATTCATATTGGTGGGCCAATCGAACTAACTGCTAAAACAAGCTGGATAGCGATTTCCAAAGTGAGGAACTCCTCAGGCCGGCAGGATCTATCCATTCAGCAGCGGCGATGCAGTGCCTGCCGGAATCCGGTGCAACCTGCCGGAAAGATGTGAAGGAACCGTGAGCAAGATAGCTTATACAAAGACACTGATGCGGGGCTCGTGGGAGAATCTGAAAAGGGACAAGGAAATCATCGTCTTTCCAGTTCTTGCCCTTGCCCTTTGCGTGGCCGTAACCCTTTCTTGGGGAATCGGGTTTGACGCTCTGTTTGGCCATCCGACTGGGGAATCGGCTGCTGCCACTCTGAATGTCGGAGTTGACGGAACCAGCGAACCGCCTTCCAGCTTCTCCGATAGGACACTGGAAGTTGCTGCTTTCGTTGGTTTCGCGGCCTATGTATTCCTCTTCTTCCTTGGCAATGCGTTTGTCCTTTTCATGGTGATGTCAGTCGCATCAGAGAGCTATTGAATCAAGGCGAAGATGTGAATTCGAAGGATGAGATTTGGCACCATTCGGGATTATGGATTGCGGTTCGTCGTTCACACCTCAATGTGGCGGCCCTCCTCTTGGATCGAGGTGCTCTCGTAGATGAGAGGGACAGTGAGAATTGGACACCATTGATGCTCGCATGTCAGAGGTGGCAGGTTAAGCTTGTCCGGATGCTGCTGGAACGAGGAGCCAATCCGAATGCGACGGATCACCGAGGATCCACCCCGCTAATGCTTGCAATTGGGCAAAGAGATTGGAATGAGAAGTGCCCTGTAATCGGGATACTGCTGGATAAGGGGGCCGATGTGAATGCAATAGACAAGGACGGGAATACCGCACTTATGATGGCGTCTGAATGGAGAAGAGCATCAGACGTAAGGCTTCTGCTGAAAAGGGGCCCGGACTTACACATTAAGAATAATCTCGGTGAAACGGCTTTGGACATCGTTACGCGAAATCTGTCAGCATCAGATGAGGAGAAGAAGGAGAAGATTCAATATGCCGGAAATCCGCAAGCTAGGAGTGTGGTGAACTACACGAGAAATCTTGCGGCCGTGAGGGCGGTCCTCCAAGCGTATGGGGCCAAACGCTAAGGCATGCGCTGCAATAAGATTGCTCTCGTGTTGTAACGCCGGCCCGGACAGCGTCAGGTGCTGTAAGAAAACTCTGAGATTTCGTGCAACATTTTCCGTCCGTTTGCGAAAGTGATTGCAGGATCAGGAAGAACTCGCAGAGGAGGAAAACCGTGAAGGGGTGCCATGATCCGGGGCCCCGGAGGATGTCGTGAGAACTAAGCAACTGGCTGTGATCTTCACCATAGGCGTGCTCGTAGGTGAAGTTGCAGCTGCAGGACAGCGAGGCGGACTTTACTGTACCTCATGCGGATACAAGGAGAGCCTGGTAATAGGGGGAACGAAAAGACCCGCGCGCTTGACCATCCACTGTCCCCAATGCAAGAACTTCAGCCGGAAGGCATTTGCCATTTGGGAGGAAGCCAACAAGATACGAGAGTTCACGTGTCCGAAATGCTCCTCGCCAAGAGCCTCCGTTTACAGGGGCGGGGACGGCATACGTTGTCCGAAGTGCGGCAGTCAAAAGACCAAGCTCAGAGTGAGGATGTATTTTGATTAGACGAAGCACCATGCCTCGACAAAGCCTCGAAGAATTCTCGGGGCTGTTCTCTGGAACGCAAGAGCGGACAGAAACAAAAGGCAGCCCCCCTCTCGCGCCGGTCAACGAATGCCAGAGAAGAGTTGCGACTATCCTTTTTCGGGGTCGGTTCATCGTCGACCGAAACCCCGGTTGACGAACTTGAAGGAGGAGGCTATTCGAATGTTCATAGGAAACGAGGTCAGGAGTGATTTGCACCAACCCCGAGAAATTCTGGCCCTAGCCCCAAATCCTCGAGCTTTCCGTTTAATCTGGGGACTCGCGTGGTTCACGGTTCTGCTGGTTGCGGCGAGCTTGCCTGCTTTGGGCGGGAACGATTGCGAGAAAGCGAAAGAACTCTACCAAGAGGGTGCCAAACTATTGAATTTTTCCGAAAGAAAGGATGCATTCAAGAAAGCCGTGGTACTCTGCCCAACGTATGCGGAGGCCCACGTGAATTTGGCAGATGCTTGCGAGAACCTCAATGAATACGAAGATGCGGAGAAGCATTATTCTGAAGCCATCAAGCAGGGCCTGAATTCCTTCATTCCCTACCTAGGGCTCGGAGAAGTCTACTTGAAGACGGGAAGGTATCACTTGGCCATCGAAGCTTACCGGAAAGGAAAGGACTTGGCTCCGGATAACGATCGGATTGCAGGTGGTCTGAATGTAGCTTCCGAGAGAATTGGCCGCGAGAAACGCCTCTACACGCAAGCTGAAATTCAATCTTGCCTGCTCGAAGACGAGGCTTTCAGGCTCATGTGCATGTGTCCGATCGACCATTATTCAGTGCTAAGAAAAATGATCTGCATGCCGGCCATTAAATTTGGGAGCGGCTCTGATCAGCTTTCCGTATTTGCCGCCGACCAGCTTGACGAGGTCGGGCGGGCGATGAATACCCCTCGGGTTTCAGACATGGCATGGCTGGTCATAGGCCACGCGGATATTGTCGGAACTGAATCCCGCAACAAGAAGCTGGCCCAACGTCGTGCAGAGAAAGTGAAGCGGTACCTTGTGGAAAAGCACAAGATTGACCCCTCTAAGCTGAAAGTGCTTTCGCTGGGATCAACCCGCCCCCGGAGCGAAAACAATTCAACAGAGGGAAGGGCTGACAACAGACGAGTCGAAGTCGTGTTAATCGGCGAGTGAACAGGGGCCAATGCCTGGCAGCCGGCGACAAAGTGTTTGGGGAAGCTGCTTGGATGGTCTGGAGGGCATGTTTCGTGCTCGAGGGTCAGTCGAACCGTTTTAGGATTCGATAGCGAGCCAAACCTGACAACATCGATGGAGGGCGATCTCAATGGTGACCAAGGATTACTGGAGAACGATCATGCTGGGATTAATATGCCTTGTAGGACTCCAAGGCCTGTGTAACCTTTCTGCTGTGGCTGAGGATTGCAGGAAAGGGAAAGAGTACTACGACCTAGGTACAAAGCTGATCAATTACGAGGAGCGGCGTGAACTTTTTCAGAAGGCCGTGGATCTATGTCCGTCCTACGCCGAAGCGCGAGTGAATCTGGCGGACGCCCTTGAAAACCTGGCCACCATGTCTAAAAGCTTTACTCCGGAAAGCGTCAGAAAGAACAACCAACTCATCGATCAAGCGATCATCCAGTATAAGGAGGCCATAAAGACAAATAACAGACTTTTTGAAGCCTATCTCGGTCTTGCCGAGAACTACTTTCGCATAGGCATCTATACCAATGCCAAGGAAGCCTACGAAAAAGCTCTTCAATTGAACCCTCACGGAGAGCTTGCCCGAAGAGCGAAGAACGGACTGACAGCTACAGAGAAAATGCTGTCTCAAGAGAAAGACGGGTTCAAAAGCGCCAAAGAGATTGTTTCGCGGATCAAGAGCGCGTCGCCGGATGCCGGGTTTCGCATCATGGGATTCGAGGAAGCCACAGCAGTGAGGGATCGCGAACGATTCATCAATATTGTGTTTGACGAGTGGTCCAGTCGGCTCAACAGACAGGAGACCATCGCTCAACTGGACGAGATCGGAAAAGCTCTCTCCTCGGCGGATCTTGCACGCTGCCAGTTCATTGTAGAGGGTCATACAGATCCGAGAGGAGGCTTGGAGCGGAACCAGAAGTTATCTGTAGACCGCGCGGATGCCGTAAAACAGTATTTGGTTACAAAGTTCAGAATCGATGAGAGAAAGATAAGCACACAAGGTTTCGGGTACGATCGGCCCAGATTCCCCAACGACTCCCCTGAGAACATGCTTAAAAATCGACGAGTAGAACTCGTGATCATTGATAAAACAGAATAGCGACAAATTGGAGTTATCATGAAAAGACAATGCCGTTACGGTAACCAGCCTAACATTCGACTATTACTAGGTCTTTTCGTAGTAGCATTTTTCCTGCTGTCGGGTATCGACAATGACGCAAAGGGTGAGAAAGTGGGGCTGTACGCTCTGGTTGTAGGGATCGACTCATATCGAGATAAGGAGATGAACCTCAAATTGGCAGCGAAAGATGCTCGCGACGTATCCGATTTTCTCAAGGAGAGGCAGCATCTCTTCTCCCGAGCGGATGTGAAAGTGCTTCTGAACAGAGATGCTACAAGGGAGAACATAAGTAGAGCGTTCAAGGATCAATTCCGGCCTGCCCGCAAGGAAGACGTGGTGATAATATATGTGGCAGGCCACGGTACGGCGCACCCTCCTCGTTCCTCTAACTTCTATTTCCTCCCGCACGATCTGGATCGGAGCCGCATTCCTGAGACCTCACTCCTGATGAATGATCGAAACCTTTTCCAGCATACGGGCTCCGACCGAATGCTGCTCGTGGCTGACGCCTGTACGTCGGGAGGCTATTTGTCTGGTCTAGCAAGAGGAATCCCGCCCACCGCGGACGAATATCTGCCCGTGTTTAAGAATTTGTTCGGTCGCTTCGGCATGTCTGCCGCTGGACCTGGCGAAATAGCCGAGGAGTCTCCCAAATTCGGTAACGGGATCTTCACTTTCTTCTTTCTACGGGGCCTCCGTGGGGCTGCAGACGTTGATCGAGACGGTGTTATCACCGTGAAAGAGCTTTTCGAATATGTAGCTTCGGAAACGCGCAAAGAGACTAAAGGTAGGCAGAATCCCCAGCTCTACAGTGTCAAGGGAGAGGCGGACAAGACCCCGGTCTACATGGTGCCGGTCTTTGCAACCGGGATCAAAATAGATCTCAAGTTCTTCTATGAAGATGACGACGGGAAAGTGAGACTGCTCGGAAACGAATCTGTCCTGAAATCGAAGCAGCATGTAGGCATTGCGTTCAAGAGCGATGCAGACTGCTACGTGCATATTTTGTGGTGGGACAGCTCAGGCCAGGTGGGCAGCCTCTTTCCCAATCCCAAACTGACGGAAGGGTCGGGCCTCGTTAAGGCGGGCGACGTCCATTGGCTCCCCTCTCGCAGAGGGAAGCACTGGTATGTCTTGGATGACGTTCCCGGCTATGAGACAGTTTACTTCGTGGCCAGCCGGGAGCGCAATCCCAAGCTGGAGGCATTGTGCGCACAGATCCGAGCTTCAGGAAAGGGCGCCGGGCGTGACTCAAAGGCGGACAGCCCCGAGCAGGAGATAGAGCGAGAAATAAACCTCATGAGCTTCGCGGAACACACCGAACCTGAGTCGCCTGAGACGCCGTACGAGAGCAAGGAAAAATTATTTGAAGAGATTGAAAATAAGATACGAGTCGTTGGCGCGGACGCATTTTTCAAACTGAGATTTAAGCACGAGCCCAAGTGAGTGCTGGCGCTATCGGCGCAACACATGGGCTCTTTAGGGATCTATATGTCGGAGAGGAGGGGCGAAGTTGAGAAATCCATTGCTTTTCAAAACCTTGTCGATGAGTTTCATTGCGCTGGTGATGTGCATCGCTTCGGCCTCGGGGTGGGATACCAGAGGTCAGCTTGATTCAGGCCGGAACCCTCCAATGGGACCGGGGGCGCTTCGCGAATCTCTTCGCCTAGCGCAACTCATGCAGCCAATAGGGGATCAGGAGCATCAAATTGCATCGTTCGTCAATGCGGCAAGAATCGGTGACCTAAAGACGGTCCAAGAGATGTTGGCCAAGGGTCTGTCGGTGGATGTCAAGAATCGGAGCGGCAATACGGCGCTCATGGAGGCGAGCGCCACTGGCCAGAACGCTGTCATAGAGTTTCTCGTGGGCAAAGGAGCTGATCCTCAGACCAAGAACAACGTCGGCGAGGATGCTATCAGAAAATCCATCCAAAACCGCCATTACGAAGTCTCTTGTTATTTGCTGGGTAAACTGAAGAAGCCGGATCAATCCTACCTGAATGACACAATAACGTACTGGGAGCCCGAGGTCTTTCGGAAACTCCTCTATGACACTGTGTCGCGAGACGACCAGTTGTTCATCTTGAAACATCTGCCCGCGGCCTGCCGATCAGGAAACCCTGAGATGGTAAGGTTATTCTTGACGCTCGGTGCCGACGCGAACCCCAGTGGCGGTCACCCTTTAATTGCCTGCTGTGCGTCCGCTCCCTTAGAGGCTGTACAAATGCTTGTAAAGGCAGGGGCTGACGTGAAGAACTGGAAGGACGTGCCGCCAACCTGGATTGCTGCTAAGAAGAATAGGCCTGATGTTCTCGAATTCCTTCTTAAAAGCGGGGCGCAAATGGATGCCAAGGAGGAAGAAAGTGGCAACACCGCTCTGCTGGAAGCAGTTTCTGCGGATCCATCGCAGGATAGGCTTGTGGAGATCCTTCTGAAACATGGAGCTCAAGTGAACGTTGCCAGCAAGAACGGGATGACTGCATTGATGAAGGCCAGCGTAATGGGTCGCGTGAAGGCTGCAGAGATGCTGTTGGACAAGGGCGCCGATGTGAACGCCAGGTTTCCCAAAAACGGGAGAACTGCCCTTTGCATGGCATCGGAAGTTGGGTCCGTTGCCGTGGCCAAGCTTCTCCTCGAGCGCGGCGCTGATATCGATAGCGCTGACGATGAATTTGGTGCGACTCCGCTCATGATTGCCTGCCACAATAACCATGTACCGGTCGTGAAGCTCCTCTTGGAGAAAAAAGCGAATGTCAACATCCAGTCCAAAAAGGGCGGGACCGCATTAAGCGTTGCCACAAGAAAGGGCAACACGGAAATCGTGAAGCTTCTCAGAAAGAGTGGAGCCAGATGACACGAGTTGCATCACGGAAGCCGAGGCAGAAGATTTGCTGGGCACTGCCTGTGTGGTGCCCTCATTGGAACACCAATGTGGATTATCCATCATATGGGTTGTCAGTAAGAAAGGGGGATGCGATGATGCAGCCTATGCGTACCCGCGACCACAAGCTTGCGGCATTGGCGATTCTCGTCGTTCTTTGCGGCTCAGGGGTGCTCACCGGAGCGCCTGAGGCGTTAGGGCAGCAAACAAGAAAAGCAGACCTTTACGCTCTTGTGGTAGGTGTTCAGAAATACAAAGATCCCAGTAACAATCGACTCTCTATCCAGGGCACAACCGAGCTCTATGACTTCCTCGTGGAGCGAAGGAATCTCTTCGGCAACGCCAAAGTCGCTTTACTGACCGATGAGAAAGCCACCAAGGAGAATATTGAGAAGGTTTTGAAGACGGAATTAACCAAGGCCCGAAAGAATGATGTAGTGCTCATCTTCCTGGACGGCCACGGAGGGCTGGATCCCAGTACTCCGGATCAATACTACTTCTGTCCGTACGACGCAACTGGAGCCTTGTCAAAAACGGGTGTATGTATAAGCGACAAGCGCATTTTCAAAGCAATACCTTCGGAGCGTTTGCTGCTCCTGACCGGATCATGCTTTTCCGGAGGCTTTCTCGCGGGGCTGGCCCGTGGGCGAGGACCAGACGCCTTCTTCGACTTTTTCGGTGAACTCAAAGGGCGTTTCGGCATGTCAGCAGCAAGGAACGATCAGGTCGCTTGGGTGGACAAGAAGTTCGGCATGAATGTCTTTAACTTCTTTGTGACCAAGGGCCTGCGGGGTGCGGCGGATACTTCGGGAGACGGGCATATAACTATAAAGGAACTTTACGATTATGTCTTTGCAAACGTAGTAAGAGAGACGAATAACGCTCAGGAACCTCAACTATTTCCAGCTACAGGCGAAACCGCGAGCACGACGATCTACAGTTGCCCAACGTATAGCGACAAGTTGGAAGTTGACGTGAGATTCTTTTATGAGACTGAAGACAATCTGGTGAAGCCACTCACCGATGAATCTCAACTGAAGTCTGGACAGCACGTGGCTATTGCGTTCAAGGCAAACATGGATTGTTTTGTGCACATCTTTTGGTGGGACAGCGCCGGACAGGTGGGAAGGCTGTTTCCGAACCCGAAACTGACCGAAGGATCAGGCGAGGTCAAAGCCGGGGAAAAGGTGTGGCTTCCGTCCAAAGGTGGGAAGCATTGGTATGTGCTGGATCATAATCCCGGTTACGAAACGGTCTATTTCGTAGCGAGCAGGGAAAGGAACCCCAAGCTGGAAGAGTTGTATGAACACCTGGTAAAGCTCGGAGAGAAGGCTAGGCAAGGGGCTGAAGGTCAGGGAGTGGCCGAGGCAATCGAACGCGAGATCAACCTCATGGGATTTGCGGATTATGTAGTGCCCGTCAAAGATAGCCCTGCCTATGAAAACAAGGAGAAACTCTTCGAGGAAATGGAAAGCAAGATTAAGGTAGCCGGCTTGGATGGCTTCGTCAGGCTCAGATTCAAGCACGATCCGTAGTAGTATGGGCTCGATCGTTGATCCCATTGGAGCTACCTGTCTATGCGTTGGCTGACTAACCATCCGCAGGCAGGTTACCGATAGCGAACCCACCAAAGATCAAGAGCAAAGCGCGATTCCGACCGAAGTTGAGAAGAGCGTGATACAAAAGGAGTTACTGAATCATGAAGAAGGCTATCATGGCGTTGAGGGTCTTTCTGACTCTCGCATCGTCGTCATACGCAGGAACAATTTCTTTGGAAAACGGCAACATTAGCTTCGCAGCGCCCGACGGGTTTGCTCGGCTTCCCGAAGAGACCATCAGAATCAAGGTAATCGCTCACCGCGACAATAGTAACGTACCGTAATTACAATAATGAGGGGGGAGAGGAAGGTGGCACTTGGAGGGGGCTGAGGCGAGCCGGGGGGATAGCTCGCTCAGAAACAGGCCCGAATCAGGGGGAAACACATACCCTGTCTTCAATCGTACCGCCTGTCACTCTGTCCTGCCCTTAACAACTATCCGATAATCCCGGTGGAGGGACCCCGAAAAGCAAACCCGACCACCATGATTAACGAGACCGTGGATTCTGGCACTTGGATTGAGTTGACAGGCTACCGGTCAGCACGTAAGATTGAATCGGAATTAGCCAGGAGGGCTCAGTGGTAGTTTCAACCACGTTTCGGGGGCTTGATGGTCGCAAGCAGCAGCGCATACTTTCAGCCGCTCTGACAGAATTCGCGGAAGAGGGATACGCCGGTGCTTCGCTGAACGCGATAGTCAAGAGGGTCGGGATATCCAAGGGCTCCCTTTTCAATTATTTTTCAGACAAGCGCGGGCTGTTTCACTTCGTTTTCGAGCGGGCCCTGGATACGGTCAGAGATTATCTGAAAGCAGTCAGAGACGAGACTTCTGCTGACGACCTCTTCACTCGCCTAGAAAAGTCACTGCTTGCGGGAGTAGCGTTCATTCGATCTCACCCACGAGTGTTCAAAATCTACCTGCGAGTGCTTTTCGAAAACGGCCTGCCTGATCGCAATTCGCTCATCAAATCTATACGCCAGTCATCCATAGAGTACCTGACGGAGTTCCTTGACGTGGCAAAGGCCAGAGGCGAAGTCCATGCGGATTTGGATGTCAGAGAGGCCGCTTTCGTAATAGAAGCCGTCTTGGAGCGCTTTCTCCAGGTATATGGGGTGCAACACCTGGACGCGGGCCTCGGGCTCTACAGAGCCTCGGACGATGAGGTCAGGCGTTGGGCCAAGAGAGTGGTCCGGATGTTGAGGACGGGTCTGGCCGGCCCCGGTGCGTGATGGTTACGTGCATAGTGGCAGCCACGGAGGACGAGTTGGCCAGGATAAAGGAGGAGCTGGCCGCTCGTTTGGATCGCCCCTCCTTCGGGGGTGCTTGGTACAGCGGAAACCTGAGCCGACTGCCGATATATCTCGGGGTGGTCGGAGTGGGCATAGTGTCAGCCGCTGTCACACTGGGTAGTCTCTTGGCCCAAATCAAGGTTGACCGAGTAATCATGATCGGCTCAGCCGGCGCATTGCCGGGGTCGGGCCTGGATGTTGGCGATGTTGCGGTGGCATCGTCCGAGACGCTGGCGGAGCTCGGCATTTGCGTTGGAGAAGGCGTGGGCGAAAGCGAATCCTTGAACATTCCTGGGCTGAACCAGACTATATCCCTGGCCGAGGATCTAAGCAAATCGATGGCTGAAGCCACGGACAAGTCATTCAGAATTTCTCGTGGCGCGTTTCTCAGCGTGGCCGGAGTATCGAGCAGTCAGTCTCATGCCCTGGCCAGAGCTAGTCGATTCGGGGCCTTAGTAGAAAACATGGAAGGGTACGCGCTCGCACTCGCGGGAGAGAGGTTCGGAATCACGGTGGCAGAAGTCAGAGGTGTGAGCAACCATGCCGGAGTGAGAGACAAGTCAGCCTGGAATTTGGACCTCGCGAACCAGCGAGCCCAGTCCGTTGTATTGAATTATTTGCGGAGGCAGCTTTGATCGCGCTCAAAATAGGCTACTCCCCATGCCCGAATGACACATTCATCATGGCTGCGCTGGCAGAGGGTCGCCTCGCATCCCCATTGATTCTCGAGCCTGTGCTTGCCGACGTTGAAACCCTTAATCACTGGGCTTTGGCAGCAAGACTCGATGTCACCAAGCTCAGCTTCATGGCGCTCGGTCACGTCAGGGATTCTTACGGGCTCTTGTCATCCGGGGCTGCTCTGGGTTGGGGATGCGGCCCTCTTGTTGTCGGGCGACCAGGTCAGACTCTGGCCCGACTACAGAGCGGGGTTGTAGCTTCTCCGGGGAGCCTGACCACTGCCGCCCTACTCTTGAGCCTTTACCTCGGCAAGTGGCCCAATTTCAGGCAAATGGTCTTCTCGGACGTCATGCCTGCTGTAGCCCGCGGGGAAGTTGACTTCGGCCTGGTAATCCACGAAGGTCGCTTCACATTGGACTCCTATGGACTGGAACCGTTGTTGGATCTGGGGTCATGGTGGGAGCAGGAGACCGGCCACCCCGTCCCCTTGGGCGGTATTGCAGTTCGTCGCGAGTTGGGCTTCGAGGTAGCTCGGATGGTGGATCAGACCATCCGGTCCTCCTTGCTCGAAGCGTGGGGTTCGCCGGAGCTGACCATGAGCTATGTTCAGTCTCACGCTCAGGAAATGGACCGCGACGTGGTACTGCAGCATATCAAGCTCTATGTAAACTCCTTCAGCGTGAACCTTTCGGAGCAGGGCCGCGCTGCCATTACCCTGCTGTTCTCAAAGGCGGAGGAAGCCAGGTTCATACCTGCGTCGTCAAGTCCTCTGATGGCCATCCCTGTTTGATTCTGTCACAGCAACCCGCATGAGACCGCCGCGATCAAGCTCAGCGAGACCATCGAGTTCACCTTGAAAAACGCGAGGTCAAGCCGACTCAAGTCTCCCGGCCGAACGATGCGATGTTCCCAGAAGAGCAAACCGGCTGTGATGAGGCTCAGGATGTAGAAAGGCCACCTCAGAGAGGCAAGGACTCCTGTCAAGAGAAAAAATCCCAGTGCCGCTACATGCAATGCCGCAGCAAGACGCAAGGCCGCTCGCGTCCCTAACTTGGTCGGTAAAGAATAAAGCCCGCTGGTCCTATCGAAATCCACATCCTGGCAAGCGTACACGATGTCAAACCCCGCTACCCAGAAGGCCACCCCCAACGCAAGGACCACCGGAATCCACGCCCATTCCGGCGTTACGGCCAGCCAGCCTGCCACGGGAGCTAGACCAAGGCACATTCCCAGGAGAATGTGGCACCACGTTGTGAAGCGTTTGGTGTACGAATATCCCAGGAGTGCAGCCAAGACCAAGGGTGAGAAATGAAAACAGAGCTCATTCAGCGCCCAAGCGGCCAAGAAGAAGACCGCGGCCGAGACCGTCACCAGTCCCCAGGCTTGGGTAGCCTTTACGAGACCTGACGGGATCTCCCGTGCCGCTGTGCGAGGGTTCGCCGCGTCCAGGTGACGGTCCGCCAAGCGGTTGAACCCCATGGCCGCAGCCCTCGCTCCCGCGAAAGCTATGGTAACAAGAGCGAGGACTCTAGCGTTGGGAAGCCCTCGTGCGGCCAGAATGGCGCCAGTCAATGCGAGAGGCAACCCGAATAGGGTATGTTCCACTTTGACGAGTGACAGGAGTCGACGGGTCGTTTCAATGACATCAACGTGGAGTGGCAGGGCAAATGAGCAATCCATTAGCCAAGCTGGTTTGCGCAATCTTTGCTCTTCCTGCTTTCCCGTCCTCACAGGTTCAGCTTCTCCCATATTTCGTCGATCCTCGTTTTGGTCCGGTCGTCCATCCGGATTATCTCAGGCCACTCCCTGCTGCTACCTTCCTCAGGCCACGTACGAGTGCAGTCGAACCCTAACTTGGAGCCAAGGTGCGGTAACGGCGACGCGTGGTCAAGCGCGTCCACAGGCCCCTTCACAATACACAGGTCACGGCCCGGATCAACGTTTGCACCCAAATAGAAAAGGACCTCGCCCGTGTCTTGGACGTTGACCTCACGATCGAAGACCATGATGATCTTGGTAAACATCATTTGCCCCAGGCCCCACAGAGCGTGCATGACCTTGGCAGCGTGACCCGGATACCGCTTGTCGATGGACACGAAACAAAGGTTGTGAAAGACCCCTTCCACCGGCAGATTGATGTCAACAATCTCAGGCAGTTGAGTTCTGATCAAAGGGAGGAACAGCCGCTCCGTGACTTTGCCCAGATAAGCATCTTCCATGGGCGGCCTTCCCACGATGGTGGCCGGATACAAGGGGTCTTTCCGCCTGGTGATGGCAGTCAGATGAAACACGGGATAGTGATCGGCCGGAGAATAAAATCCTGTGTGATCGCCGAAGGGTCCTTCCAACCGCGTTTCGCCGGGTTCTACGTAGCCTTCGAGGACAAATTGGGATTCGGCCGGCACTTCCAAGTCGCATGTGATGCACTTGACCACTTCTACCCGCTTTTGCCTAAGAAAGCCCGCTAGAAGCAGCTCGTCTATGTCCTCCGGGAGTGGGGCTGTAGCTGCGTAGGTGGTGATGGGATCCGGCCCGAGGGCTATTGCAACCGGAAGCCTCCCCTTGGCCCTCCGAAAATGAGCTGCCCCACCCTTGTGAACATGCCAATGCATGCCGGCTGTCCGGCCGTCATATATCTGCATTCTGTACATGCCCACATTTCGTCTGCCATTCTCGGGATCGCGCGTTATCACTACTGGAAGAGTAATGAACCTCCCGCCGTCTTTGGGCCAGCAGGTCAATATCGGCAATTCTCCCAGGTCAGCATCTTCCGTCCGTATGATTTCCTGGCACGCCGCGTCTTTCACCTGTCTGGGCAAAGCTGAGACCAGCTCTTTCAGCTTGGGAAGAAGCTTGATCTTCTCAATAAATCCCGTTGGGGGCTTCAGATCGAGGAATTCCTTGAATCGGCCGCCTAGGCTGTCCAAGCTTTCCGCATTGAAGATCCACTTAATCCTTTCCCGCGAGCCAAAGACATTGGTCAACACGGGGATGTCGTAGCCTTCCGGACGCTCGAACAGAAGTGCCGGTCCTTCTTTTTTTACGACGCGATCCGTCACCTCTGTGATTTCCAGGTGAGGACTGACACTCTCTCGTATTCGAGCCAAATGGCCACGGGCCCCAAGGAAAGTCACCAAATCTTGCAGATTGTCAAACGCCATTCGCCACCCCACGCTCAATACGAGCAGTAATTCCGGCAGCAACAGGAACGACGGAGCCCGGAATCGACCCACGACCAATAGGGCGGCCAGCAGGTGCAATAACGGTCTTTCCTTCCAAGAGGCTTACGATCCTCCTGAGACGCCAAGCCTTCGCCTCCGTTGCTCTCCGTCTCCGAAACGTTGAAGCAGAGCGGGGTCGTGGCCCAACAAGCGCAAGAAGTGACACAGCCCCTCCCAGAGCTCCTCGTCCAGGTCATAGTCAAGCTTGTTAAAGTACCTTCTGATCTTGGATTCGGCCAAACCGGTAACTCTCGCCGCTTCTGCCACCACATTTCTCTCTTCTGCGAGACCGTGGGCACGCGAGGCACGCAAGAGATCGTAAAGCAAATGGGCTTCCCAGGGGTGATGCTCTACGAATGTTCTCCGTACACACCAAAGACCGAAGACAAAGCCGCAGCCCGTGTAATCCCGCCATGCCTGCCCCAAATCGTAGATGAATCCCGAGGGATTGGACTGAGCGGTTTTCAGGGCCAGGTCGCCAATCAGGAGGCGAGAGCCGGAGCGAGAGGAACGAAATTGTGGGGACACCCTTCGTGCGAACAGGGTCTGCCGGCTCTCTTCCTCACACACTGGTCTACCTTGTGAAAACACCGAGAGACCTGATGCACCGTTCACGGGGCAGACGCCCGTCGTCTGGGAAACAGGCTCCCAATTTGGAGCAAGCTTAGTCTCCCCATGATCCACAGCCAACTCAGCTTCCACCCCCCAGTATCCCTCCAACAGAATCTGCAGGAGCCTTGTAGCGGTTGCAGAATCGGAAGTCACGGTGATTGATCGGCCTCCCAGTTCCTCGACCGGTACATCGGAGTGCAGTATGACGCTCCCCACAGCGCCTCGGGAGCCAATGCACAAATGGTCAAAGACCAGCCAATCCGCGGCATGCTCCGCAGCCGCCACAGACGAGACCGGACTTGCGTCCAGGTGTCCTTCAGCCATGAGAGCATTCAAAGTTGTGGGAGCCCCTCGCCGAACGGTGGCCCCCAAACTGCCGAGGCCACCCTTGATGAGTCCCCAGTCCACGGGCAGAGTATTGATGTAAGCCATTCGACCGAGTCTGATAGGAGTCATAACCACTCAATCCGGGCCGGTTGACAGGCAACCAGCTCCAGTGCTGCGGCCTTCTCAGAATGAGCCGCTATGTCCACGTAGATGAGACGAGCCCTTTGGCCGGGCTCCACGGTACCCAGTTCCGAACGACCAATGGCTTTTGCGGCGTTGATCGTCGAGAAAGCCAGCAAATCATCGGGGGGTAGCTCAGGATACTCGGCGCTCACAAAAGCCATCTCGTCAAACAGGCTCAGAGAGGGAGTGCTCGCCAGCGAGTCCGTTCCGAGGGCCGGATTCAGGCCGGCTGCGATGAAGCCGCCGATGTTGGGAAGTCGTCCATGCAAAAGGAAGTTCGACCTCGGACACAGACAGATGGCTGTTCCTGTGTCGGCCAGAATAGAAATCTCAGCCTTGCTTACCTCCAGCAGATGGACCGCCACCGTCCTCGGACCCAACAGGCCAAAGCGGAGCGCCCTCTGCACCGGTCTTTCGCCACCGATGCCCCAATTCCCGAAATCTATTCCGCGAAAGTTGAGCAAGTCAGCCCAAAGTCCTCTGCCGGTGGCCAGGAATTCAGTCTCTGCTTCGGATTCAGCCAAGTGCATTGAAAAGACCCGGTTTCCCCTGAGCGCTCTTGAGCAGACTGCCCTCAAGAGGTCCGGCGAGGTCGTATGGAGGCCATGCCCGGCAAAGGAGAAGCTCAGGCCGTTGTCATCGTCCCGCAAGGCCAAGGTCTCGAGAGAATTGCCGAGAACCTCCGAGAAAACAATTCCTTCCAAGCCGTTGGCCTTCATGGCGGTTGCTCCAGGCTCCACAGATCCTACTTCCGCCAAGAACCCCGTCCCGGAATCTTTCGCTTCCTGTGCTCCCCTTGCAGCAGACTCGGCAACATCCTCGGCGGAAAGCACGGATCTGGCGGAGATCAGATCCTTCACCCACTCAACGAACCCCTTGCCGATCTCCACTCGCGCTCGAAGCGCGGACAAGCTCAAATGTGTGTGTGCATTGATCAACGCTGGCATGATTACGCCGGGACCATGATCGATGAGGTCGCCGCCGGTGCGGCATTTGCGCACAGAGATGATTCTGCCGCCTGCGACTTCGACTATGCCGTTCTCGATCCAGGCACCGGGCTTTACAAAGACCCATCCAGCTTTGTGAAAGGTGGGCCTCATCTCGTGTCCTCTACCGACCTGTGGACATTGTCCCGCTGCTCCGGCTTGAAACCCGCGGTTTCAATGAGGCGAATCATATCTGCCAAGCTCAACCGATTCCCCACTCCTGCAGCCGAAACAACGTTCTCTTCGATCATCGTGGAACCGAGATCGTCCGCTCCAAAAGACAACGCTACTTGACCCACTTTGTCTCCCTGGGTGACCCATGACGCCTGCACATGCTGGAAGTTGTCCAGGACCAGTCTCGCCAGCGCGAGCATGCGCAGATAAGCCGGACCTCCAGTTCGCCTCGCCTGAATGGTGTCAGAGCCCTGCTGGTACGGCCACGGAATGAAAGAAGTAAAGCCGCCTGTTCGGTCTTGGAGACGCCGCAGCCGGAACAGATGTATCAATCGGTCGTCCCCTGTCTCGATGTGTCCGAACATCATGGTCGCGGTAGTCTTCAGCCCTAAATCGTGAGCTACAGCCATGATCTCAAGCCATTGTCTGCTGTTGGCCTTGCCAGGAGAGACGATGCGACGAACCCTGTCGCTGAGGATCTCCCCACCCCCGCCCGGCATGGAGGCCAAACCGGCCTTGATGAAACGCTTCAAGACTTGCCGAGCTGTCATGTTGTGCTGCTGCGCCAGGAAATGAATCTCGGGGGGGGAGTAGCCATGCAAGTTCAGGCCGGACGATGCGATGAGACGAATGCGCTCTTCATGCCAGTCAAGACCTAGTTCCGGGTTCAGGCCGCCTTGAAAGAGGATATGCGTGCCTCCCAGCGCTCTGGTTTCCTCGATCTTGGCCTCCAACGAGGATTCGTCGAGAACGTATGCCTGAGCATGGCCTTTAGCTCGCCAGAAAGCACAAAACCGGCAGCAAGACGTACAGACGTTGGTGTAGTTGATGTTGCGGTCAATCGCGTATGTGACAACTTGGCGCGGATTCTGCCTAAATCGGGCACGCTGAGCCAATTGCCCGAGAGTGAGCAGATCGACCTGCTCATAGAGGGCTCGAGCAGCCCAGAACGAGAGGCGATGCCCTTGTTCTGCCATGTAGATGGCCTCGTCCACGGTCATGAAACAGCCACTGCCTTATGAAAAGTGTCTCTTTCGGTAGGGATGAAACCTGCGTCCCTGATAAGGTCTTCCAGCTCTGACCTTGTCAGCCCCACTGAGGTGGCTGCCCCGGCCTCATGGGTAATGCTCTCTTGGACGACAGTTCCTTCCATGTCGTCTGCCCCGAAATACAGGGCTGTCTGGGCTAGCTTGAGGCCGAGCATTACCCAGTAGGCCTTGATGTGAGGGATGTTGTCGAGAACCAGCCGAGCAGTCGCAATGAGCTTCAGGATTTCGACACCGGTCGGTCCAGGCAAATCAGCCAACTCCGTATTTTGCGAGTGAAAGGCCAGTGGGATAAAAGCACGAAATCCACCAGTCTCGTCCTGCTGCTCCCTCAGCCGCACAAGATGCTCTATCCGTTCGGCCGGAGTCTCGATGTGTCCGAATAGCAGCGTTGCGTTCGTTCCTATTCCGAGCCTGTGCGCCGTAGCATGGATTGACAGCCACGTATCGGCGGAGATCTTTGAAGGGAAGAGAATCTTTCTCACCCGCTCTGAAAAAACCTCCGCTCCGCCACCTGGCAACGCGCTAAGGCCTGAGTCTTTCAGGGAAATGAGGCATTCCTTCCAAGACAGACCTGCCCTTCTCGCAATGTGGTCGATCTCCACAGCGGTGAACGCCTTGAGACGCGCGGCTGGCGCTGCGGCCCTGACTGCCCGGAGTAGGTCGACATAGTAGGAGAAATCCGGTTCGGGGTTGATAGCGCCGACAATGTGGACCTCCTTCAACTCGGACACACACGACTCTGAGATCCTCGCCGCGGCCTCTTGTGGACTCAACAGGTATCCGTCGGGGGATCCGGCTTGTCGACGAAACGCGCAGAACCTGCATCTATTGGAACAGATGTTGGTGTAATTCAGGTGTTGGTTGACTACGTAGAAGGCCCTCTGGCCGAATCTGGCACGTCTCACCTCATGACCAAGCGTCGCGAGTCCAAGCAGGTCGGTGGTCTGCAAGCATGCAATTCCATCGGCCCGGTCCAGTCGCTGACCGGAAAACACTTTTCGAGCGACCGCGGCGAGTGCTGGGTCCGTGAAGCGATGCCGGCTCTGCTGGCTGTTCTCCTGGTAGTATGACCGATAGGTCAGCATTATACGGTTACCAATAGCGATTATATCGTGGTGGCTAAATGACCACCTGGTCAATATTAGACGGCAGACAAACCTCTGGCAAGACTTTTTTTGCGGAACCAGACCTGCCTGCAAGAAAAACTCTTCGCTCGAATTGCCTCAGTGCTCGCCTTTGGCACGCGTTTGAGATATAGATGGGGTATCCATTGCACTGGGACAGAGAAAGGCTGGAGTTCAGAAGCCGACGTGGGCAAGTGGGCGTACCTTGGCGGGGACGCACAGCAAGGGGTCAGGTCTTGTTTCTTGATTTCACCATCACCTCTTAACCTCGCCTGCTCGGCCTAGATTAGGCTAGTCGCCTATTGACAGACCATCGTCATCATAGATTCGTCAAGAAACAAGACCTGACCCCCATCGGTATGCGCCTACCATGCCACTGAGTCGGGCCCCTAGCTCGGCAAGGCGTTTTGCCGACGTGTCCACCTGCGCTGTCCCGTCGATCACCTGGTGCATAGCTTGTTCGATGCTTCTCATTGCGCTGGACACCTGATCCACCCCTACGAACTGCTCTTCAATGGAGGCCTCTATCACGTTCGCAGACTGGGCGGATTCTGCGACGCTATTCGACAGGCGCGCAATGGCCGCGGCGGCTCGAGCCGCCTGTTCGACCCCCGATTCCACGGCTTTCCCTCCCTGCTCCGCTGCCATCACCACAGCAGAGACCCACTTGCGGTTGTCTTCGAGAATGGTTCGCACTTGAGCAGTGGCTTCTCGGGATTGGTCAGCAAGCGTTTTGATTTCCTGAGCCACCACAGTGAATCCCCTGCCTTGGTCTCCCGCTCGGGCCGCCTCGATCGACGCGTTGACCGCCAGCAGGTTCGACTGATCCGCGATGTCCTGCACGGTGCCGATGATCTCTTCAATGGACCGGCTGTGCTCGTTGAGTCGCACTACGATCTCGCTGATAGAGTCCATCTGCTCCTTTATGTGGTGGATACGCTGAACACGATCCTCGGCGTTCAGCTTGCCTTCTCGGGTGATCTCGATGGCAACTTGAGAGTCCTGGGCCACCTTCTTCGCTTGTTCCACCGCCTGCATAGCCGCCTGTTTGACCTGCTCCACGGTGGCTGTGGTCTCAGTGACCGCTGTGGAAGTCTGTGAAGTGCTCGTGGCCACCTGGGAGACTGAGGTAGATATCTCGGTGGCGGTAGCGCCGAGGACTTCCACCGCTTCCAAGATATTTGTCGTCTGGTCTCGCAGATTCTTGATCATAAACCTGAATGACTCCAAGAGGGTGCCGATTTCGTCCTCCCGCTTGAAATCAGGGACTGTCGCGGCGAGGTTTCCGCGACTCACCTCGGCGGCCAGATCGGCCATTGTCACAACTGGTTTAGAAATACCGTGAGCCACAAAGAACGCTGTTATCACCACGGCCGCTGCTACGAAACCGGCTATGCCTGCGACCCACCAAGCCAAGCTTGTGACTCCTCGCATTGCCTCGTCTTCGTTCAGGTCTGTTGCCATTGCCCAGTCGAAGTCCGCGACAAAGTCTGCTTGCTTGTCGATTCCCACCGGCGCGGCAACCGACAGGCATGCTTCGCCTCGATAATCGGGTGCGAACATCTCGACGGTCTTACCCGCGAGGGCCTGCTTTATAGGCTCAGTTGCGGCCTTCGTCGCGAGCGCCGTCGAATCCGCGGAAAAGCGGGACTGATTTCGCATGAGGAAATCTCTCCCTACTACGTAGACCTCGTTCGTCCTGCCTCCAGCAGCGTGGAGGGACAGGATTTCATCAATCCCTTTTGAATTAGTTCTCAGAACGAGTGCCCCCAGAAACTCCTGCGTCTGAAGATGAAATACCGGCACCGCGACAGCCCCGCACGCGGAGACAGCAGAGGGATAGGACGCAAAATCGGTAACCACGGGTTTCCTGTGGCTCACCACCTGCCTCCAAGCACGCCCAATCGCCGATTCTGCCAACGCACCCGACCGCACGTCAGCGCCATTGCAACCGCGGTCCCTCATGGCGTAAAGGACCTTTCCGGACTCTCCTCCGATGAGAAGAAGGTCCTCAAAACCCTCTTGCACGGTTTTCAACTCAAGATACCCTTCCAATACCTCGTTGAGGCCCCTCATGGCAGCCCCTGAGCTTTCCGCTGCAGAACCATGCTTAATCAGCTCGTCGAGCGCCACCCTCAGCCGGTTGGTGTTAGCGAGAAACGTAAGGTCATCCACGACACTTCGAAACCATGCCAACAATCCGTGCTGCTTGGAGTCCCAAAGCATCCGGAGTTTACCGAATTCCGCCTGTTCCAACGATGTTCGCGCACGGTCAAAGCACACGTAGCCCACAACCACGAGCGGGATCATGGCTATGAGCATGAACAATACCGTCAACTTCGCTCTCAGGCTTTTCAATACATAGCGGGCCATCCGCCGCCTCCAATTGGACAGATTCTCCAAGGCACTATGGCTTCGGCTGTACCTTGGGAGCGGAACCTGCTCGGTCACGCGAGCAAGCAGGAAATCACCGAGCCTCAACCCGACAGCCCGGGTCAATCAAGGAAGGCGTCTCCTGAAAAAACATCGGACTGGAGCGGATTTTGATCTGTGTAACGCCGATAAAGCGCACGTATCGATTTGCGCACTCGGCGAGAAAAAAATACATGTACGGAATGTCGCATTGGGGCAGAATCTTGTCCCACGCGCCTCGCTGTAGCGAGAAGTCCTTTTTGTGCGTCAAAGGCAGGAATTCGCAGACTCTGCCTCACGTGCACGTGGTTTTCTTCACCCTCTTCCCTGATGCATCAGGCGCGAGGTTGACAAGCAGTAGTCATCTCATAACCTCAATTCGAGACGCAGTTAATCCTAATCTTGGCATATATGGCATACCTTTTCTCGGCCCTCAAGAAAAAAGAAGTAGCGATAAAATGAGCATTCATTAGCGCTGACAATGGTGTAATCCTCAACCTCAACAGATAGAAGACATCGTATGCTATCGGAAAAGGTCGCCATGAATGAGATTCGGAAATTGCATGGCGGCGGTTCTATATTGGAACGTGTTTTTCAGGAGAAACTTCAAGTACGTATCTCCCATATGCAGACAACATTGCTCCAGCGTATGCCCCTGAAGCAGCCTGCTGAGTCGCTATGTCACACACGACGCGGTGCTGCGACCCTATTCGGTGATGGAAAGATGGATCGATCTCTCTCGAGTCGCGCCATTTTCCCATGGCCTCTTGTACCGAAACACCAGGGAGGTTTCCCCTTGTTTCAAAGGCAGGAAGGAAAAGACTGCCTGGCCTCCGCCCCCCATCCTGCCGGTGCCCGCAGAGACGTACTTCCTCGATTGCAGGACAAGGAAATCCCCGTTAAAGCGAGCCTCCCATTTGAAACCCGTAGAAGGATTTTCCGGGAGCGTAATCCGGAATTCCTGTTGTACCTTTACAGACATCTTATCTTGCGCATCGGCCTCAACGGCGCTGAGGAGCACGCCGACAACTCCCAACAAGAGCACGATGAGTCCGAGCCGAGACCTGTATTCTTTGAACTCTCCTAGCACGGGTTAGTACTCCTCTCAGTTTTCAGTTCCCCCACGAGTCGGGGACTTGGGTGGACGAGAATGTCAAACACTTCTGGATTCAAAGACGCACCCCCTTCTTCCAGAACACGCCATAGCACGAAATCAACCGGTGGTATAGCCGAGAAATCTCGCATCGTGTACACTCATTTTTGGGTAGGACGCGGGGGAGATACTTGAGGGTCATTTGTGTGCCAGATCCAAGGCCGGACAGCGTCTTTGTGATCATCGCTTATGAATTGTCCGGAAAACCGTTAACCGCGTATAGGCGGCGGCGCAGGAAGGGCACATGATGAAAGGGAACGAGGTCCCGCCAGGGTGGAATGAAGAGCGTGTGAGGACAGTGCTTAAGCACTATGAGGAGCAAACTGAAGACGAAGCGGTTGCAGCAGACGAAGCTGCACTTCAAGACGAGGCGCTCACGGTGATGGAAGTACCAACTGCTCTGGTCACTGCAATCCGTGAGCTGCTTGCAAAGTATCAACCAGAGTCCGACAGGGGTAAACAGAGTCCTGTCGAGGGCCAATGAGGATCAACGAGGATTGAACGCTTTCGCAACGGCTTGTATGATCATGTGCAGGAGTGATGATCGCATGTCTGAACGAACCCTTACCGCGGTCATTCACAAAGAAGCAGACCTTTTCGTCGCCGAGTGCCCTGAGGTAGGTACGGTGAGCCAAGGCGATACAGTGGAGGAAGCTCTCGCCAATCTCAAGGAGGCCACAGAACTATATCTTGAGGAATTCCCTCCTCCAGAACATACCAGAGTAATTATGACGACTTTTGAAGCGACATATGGTTGAGCTGAAGCGGGTCTCAGGAAAAGCTGCTATTTCGAGCGCTGGAGCGCTTGGGATTTGTACAAACCAGGCAACGGGGGAGTCACGTTGTGCTGAAGAAAATGCCGGAAGCTGCCATTGGGTGCGTGGTCCCGTTGCACCGCGAACTGGCGGTCGGAACGCTGCGCGCAATACTGAAACAAGCCGGGGTCTCCCCACAGGATTTCCTCGATACCCTCTGATTACTCTCTGCGACCATCGCTTCTTGACCATATCTCCGTCTCACCCGTGTTGAGCTTCATCATATCGATGCGCCGGACCAGATAGCGGTCGCAGAGGGTGAGGTGAAGCCTTCTTAAATGAGTCCTTTTCTCCCCGTGTCCCGGCGTGGCGTCGCCAATCGTCGGGGGAACTAAGTACACCGTTTCACAGATGTGGTCGCGTATTGGCTTCAGCCTTGTTCAGGGAAGGGCGGGTTTGAAACCCGCTCCTACATCTGCGCTCCGGCACTTCTACCGCAACGATCAACGCTCCACCCCACAGTAGGGGCAGGTTTCAAACCTGCCCTCCATTTAAGGGAGCAGTTCCCCAAATACGTACCCGTACTTATGAAATCCTGTACTAAGGAAGAACGACAAAGCCTAAGAAGCGCGAAAACAGACGGAATTGCCGACCTCACCACCGGAAGCTTCGATAGGTATCTTGACATACCGATGCGCAAACGGTATGTTTTGATGTATGAGAACAACTGTGAGAATTAACGACGACCTGCTGAAGCGCGCCAAGAAGCGAGCAGCACATGAGGGTCGGACCTTAACCTCCATCATAGAAGAGGGGTTGGCCCTTGTCCTCAGCGAACCGAAGCCAAGTCACCGGGAGCGGGTGCAGTTGCCGGTGTCCAAGGCTTCCGGCTGGGTTCTGCCTGGAGTTGATATCAACCGGTCCTGCGACTTCTGACAAGCCATGCGCCAGCCTAGCGATTTCTTGTCGCGCGCCTAACCACTCAACCCGCGTTCTTCAAGGGCGATCGAGCCGGGAACATGAAATTGCGATCAGACCTTCTTGAATGCCGCATCCAGATCGGCAATCTGATCGTCGACGTGCTCGATCCCCACCGAAATTCGAATCATGTTGCGCGTAATCCCCATGAAGCTGCGGATATCTTCCGGCATTGAGACGTGGGTCATGGACCAGGGGTGCTCGATCAGAGACTCTACTCCCCCCAGGGACTCCGCCAGGGTGAACAGTTGGACGGCACCGAGCAGGCGGAACGCTTCCTCCTCCCCTCCCTTGACGCAGAAAGAGAAGGTGCCCCCGCAACCGGTCATTTGCCGCTGAGCCAGCTCGTGCTGCGGGTGACTTTCGAGACCGGGATGCAGTACCCGCTCCACCTTGGGATGATTCTCCAACCACTGTGCGACAGCCAGGGCATTCCGATTATGCGCCTCCATACGAATCCCCAAGGTCTTGACGCCGCGCAGAACGAGGAAACAGTCCATAGGGCCAGCGCACGTGCCGAGAGCATTCTGAAGGAACTTAATCTTTTCGGCCAGTTCTGGGTCTTTCACCACGATCGCGCCGCCCACAACATCGGAATGGCCGTTGATGTACTTCGTAGTCGAGTGCACTACCACGTCGATGCCGAGCTCGAGAGGGCGCTGAAAATAGGGTGAGAGAAATGTGTTGTCGCAGATCGTTACGAGTTTGTGCTCGCGTGCGATGTCCGCGATTGCCGACAGGTCCAAGATATTCATGAGGGGGTTCGTCGGAGTCTCGGTCCATATTGCCCTGGTGTCAGGCCGAATGGCTTTGCGCAACAAGTCCAGGTCCCGCAGGTTCACGAACTCTACCTCAACTCCGTGCTTTTGCGTCACATTCACCAACAGGCGGTACGTTCCCCCATAGAGGTCATCGTGGACGATCAAGTGGTCCCCTGGACCGTACATGTCAAGTATGGTCGTTTCCGCTGCCATTCCGGTGGAGAAAACGAAGCCAGCGGTGCCGCCTTCCAGAGCCGCAAGACAGCCCTCCAGTGCCTTGCGGGTGGGGTTGCCGCTCCGTGAGTAATCGAACTCACCCGGTCGATTGACGCCTTGGAACGCGAAGGTCGAAGTCTGATAGATCGGTGTCATCACCGCTCCGTACGTGGGGTCCTTTCCTTGTCCAGCGTGAATGGCCAATGTTTCGAAGCGCATGCTTGCTCCTTTGCAGTAATGCATAAGGCTTGTAGATGGGATCAAGCCTGAATACCTTCAAACAAAGCCGTTGAAAAATAGCGTTCCCCTGCATCGGGAAGCACAGTTACGATAAGCTTGTCCTTGTTCTCCGGCCGTGCGGCCACTCGGACGGTGACCGCTGCGGTTGATTTCACTGACCGGGAAATAGAATACCTGCTACTACGCCGGCTCAACTAAATGGAATAGTCTGGAGCACGGTTCTGACAGAGATTGGCTTCCTCCACCACGAGCTCTTGGAAGGTCGTACTATCGTAGACCTGTTCAAGCGCTTTTTCCGCCCGCTCCCATAGCGACAGAAAGGCGCAACGTCCGTACATCGAACAAAGGTCCTTCTTTCCAGGAATTCTACACTCTACCGGTGAGAGAGGCCCTTCGACAAACCTCAAGATCTCTCCGACAGTGAGCTTGTCGGCCGGGCGAGCCAGCAGATACCCTCCGTCCTTACCTCGAACCGACTCGACAAATCCCCCGCCCTTTAGATGGTTCAAAATGTTCTCCAAGAACCGTGGGGGGATTCCCTGGGCTTGCGCCACTTCACCGATCTTGACGGCTCCCTTTCCTTGGCGCTTTGCCAGTTCAAAGACAGCCCTCACAGCATATTGAGATTTTTGAGAGATCGCCATGGGATGGTTCCAATATCACTATTTCGACCGATTCAGTTAAGATTTACTCCGGACTGCGAGCCCTTGTCAACACTTTTTTTCAAGATGATTCAGTTGTGGGAGGGAGGTGCTCAGTTGGATCGTCTTGACGTGTGCTGCGGTACTACGAGTGCAATCTGTAGGCGTCTGAAACGCGTTCAGTGAACCCTCCGCCACATTGCTCCTATTAGCTGGGCTCCGAAACGAGAGGTTACCGCGGTCCGAGGCGCTTAAAGACCCGAGCGCTTCCTCCAAACCCTTGAGAGGAACGTGGCATCGCGGTATCCTCCGACCAACTCTCTCTGAGGTGCTTTGCATGAATTTCGCGCATAATCTGGAGATTGCCGCGTACTTCTTTCCGAATCGACCGGCGGTTCGCCAAGCGAACTTCGAGATGACGTATGCCCACCTGAACGAGCAGGCCAATCGAGTCGCTACGAGCCTCATCAAGATGGGCGTCAAGCCCGGAATGCACATCGGCCTCTGTGCGCCAAACTCGAGCGACTGGATCGTTTTCTATTATGGTGTTCTGAAGGCAGGTGCGGTTGCAGTCACCCTTTCGGCCTTGCTCACGGGAAATGAGCTCCACAAGCTTGTCAACCATTCAAGAGCGCGAGTCATTTTCGCAGGGGGCTCCAAGCTGCAAGCGCTGGAAAAATTGAAGGGCTCCGGGGGACTGGAAAAAGTAATTTGCCCTGGGGGCGACATAGAGCTCACCAACCTCATTGAAATGGGGTCGGGAGCGTTTCGGGCAATCGACAGGGATCGAGGAGATACTGCGGCCATTCTCTACACTGGGGGCACTACGGGGCTCTCCAAGGGAGTGATGCTGAGCCACGAAAGCATAACGTTTTCAAGTCATAGCGTGGCTTTCTACGAACGGTCCACGGAGCACGACGTTGCCCTCTGCTTCTTGCCCTTTAACCACGTCTTCGGCCAAATGCACATCTTAAATGCCACGATTATGAGCGGTGGCTGCGTGGAGCTCCTGCCCGCTTTTGACATGGATCAGGTCTTGGAGGTGATGGAGGCCGGCCGCGTGACCAAGTTCTTTGCGGTGCCCACGCTGTATGTCCGCCTCTTGAGCGTGCACGATCTGAGACGGAGGCCGGGCAGACTACGCTACTGTTTTTCTGCGGCAGCAAGCATGGCGATGGAAATCGTCAAGCAGTGGAAGCAATGCACCGGCTTGACCATCGCTGAGAGCTACGGCATGACGGAGGCCATGCCGCTTACGTACAATCATTACTACAAACACGTTGTCGGATCGGTGGGACAGACCATCCATGGGGTGGAAATCCAGATCCGCGATGGATCGGGAAAGCAGGTGGCTGAGGGAGAAAGCGGCGAAATCTGTGTTCGTGGACCCAACGTCATGAAAGGCTATCTGGACGACCCCGAGGCCACTGCCTCCGCCTTCTGGGAGAGACAGTGGCTCCGCACCGGCGATATCGGCCTCTTCGACTCGCACGGCTATCTCTATATCGTGGATCGCCTCAAGGACATGATCATCACGGGAGGCGAGAATGTCTATCCACGGGAAGTGGAGGAGGTGCTCTACGAGCGGCCCGAAGTTCAGGAGTGTGCCATCGTGGGTCTCCCTGACCGGGAGTGGGGCGAGCGGGTAGCTGCGTTCATCGTGCCGAAAGCAGGCCATTGCATTGTTCCCGAGCAGTTGCGCTCTTTCCTCAAGTCCCGGTTGTCCCCCTTCAAGGTGCCCAAGGAGTATGTGACGGTCAGCGAGCTCCCGAAAAGTCCGGCAGGCAAGATCCTGAAACGCGAGCTCAAGAAGCGATTCACAGATGATGAAGGGAAGCCGGAGATTGTAACGGAGTCCTAGGCGCAAAGCGGCCTGCCTCCAGAATTCGGCGAATGAGAGAGTCGGGTACGGGATCGTTCTTGAAGTTCCGTACGCTCCTGCGATTCATAATGACCTGTTCCACCCCGGTCCACTGATCCGGTTTGCCTTCAGCATCTTTGGGTTCGACAGGCATCTTGAACCCCGGAAAATCCGTGTCGAAGAAAGCATCCTTCACAGCAAAGGTCTGGACCACAGACACGGCATTCACCGGACACGCAACGAGGCAGTTGAAGCAGGAGAAGCAGATGTACTCTTCTTTCATTCTTGGAACATTGTTTTCACCCACTTCCCAACATCTGAACGGACAGTTCTTCATGCAGAGGCCACAACTGTTGCATTTGTCTGGATCGACCCGCATTATCCCATTGTGGATCCCCTCCGGCCGGAGCATAGGCTTCAGCTCTTCAAACGTGGCTGCCGGGTCCGCCAGAATTTCTTCCAATGTGCCCATCGTGAAGTCTTTCATCACCGATCTCCTGTTGGTATGAATCGACATTGACCGCAGCTTATGGCCATGACTCCGACACTATCGAGCGGAAATCTGGAGCCGGTCAACGGTCGAGCTCACTGAATCCCCTCTCATCACCCGCGTCCGTGCCGCCCAGTCGAATGCAATATGCGTGACGGATATCTATGAAGCCTTGGGACATTTCCAAACCGTCGCGTCGGTTTGTTTTGTCGTGGCACTATCACGCCCGAGCACACCCCACCTAAGCTCATATATCACTACCTCGTGCCTAGTGGTCCGTTTCCTAAATACGGTCACGTAATCTGCCACGACGTAGGGGCACCCCTTGTGGGTGCCCAGGGCGGGCACAAGGCCCGCCCCTAC
>Ga0067045_1028316_pt1 | contig 36331 bp, 26 predicted proteins | sample TerdegcTABiofilm_FD_59184 | JGI IMG/M metagenome (GOLD analysis project Ga0067045, IMG submission 59184) | Combined Assembly of (Gp0054472, Gp0054536) Wastewater bioreactor microbial communities from Singapore -Terephthalate degrading...
GCTGGATTTGTGGCAGCGCGAAATCGAGCCGCTGGCGGCCGCCGAGGACGCCGTGACGGTCCATTTCGCTCGCTTTCAGCGATGTTCGATCGAGGTCCGCTTTCGAGATGCTTGAGGGCGACGAAGTTTCGCGTAGTGGAAACCGGGAGATCGCTCGTCCCGTCTTGCGACGTTCTCGGTGCAATGCGAGTGACGGCCGAATCGCAGCGGGAACTGGGAAACGATGGTGCCATCGATGCCATGATTATCACGATTGACGGTCCCGCCGCGGCCGGAAAAAGCACCGCGGCACGATTGCTCGCCGCGCGGTTGGGATTCCGCTATCTCGATACGGGAGCGATGTATCGGGCGGCCGCCCTGGCCGCCATACGGGAGGGCATCGACTGGAAGGACCCCGCCCAACTCGAATCTTTAGCCGACCGCATTCGGCTGGAGTGGCAAGGCGAGCGTCTCTTGCTCGACGGTGAAGATGTGACCGACGCCATCCGTTCACCGGACGTGACGGAAGTGACGCGGTTCGTCGCGGACAGTCCGAAACTTCGGGAGAAAATGGCTGAATTGCAGCGGGAAATCGGTAGCACGTGCAATTTGGTCACGGAGGGACGCGACCAAGGCTCGCTCGTGTTTCCTCACGCCGAGTGCAAGTTTTTCCTATCGGCGGACCCACACGAGCGGGCCAAGCGCCGTGTGGCCGACTACGCGGCACAGGGCAAAGCGATGACATGGAACGAAGTCTTGCAGGCCATCCTGGATCGCGATCGTGCTGATGCGTCGCGACCCGTGGGGGCCTTGCAATGCCCGCCCGACGCCGTCGTAATCAGCACGGACGGACTGACGGTGGACGAGGTGGTCGCCAAGTTGGAGGCCGTTGTGCGTGAAAGACAGGCGGGGTTGTCGCAAGCCGGGAGCGATTGACGGCCGGTCGCGGGGAACGCGCGGCAAGCCGATTGAATCGCCGCCCTTGAAGCGGTTCTTGCTTTCAAGGCCGCACCTCCCGGCGGCCTGAGGCAAAGTCCGGCAAGTTAGCTTTCATAGGGAGCAGAGTGACGCAAATGTCGCGAGCGTCGGCAAGCCGTGATGCGGCCCAGCAAGGCGAGAGGCAAAAGAACCGCACGCCCCCGAAGTACGTGAACCGCTGCTGGTACGAATTCAGTAGGTTCGTGGTGCGAGCGGCGGCCGCGCTGTTTTTCCGCATCCGGTACTCGGGCAGTGAGCGGATTCCGCGAACAGGTCCCGTGCTCATCGTCTCGAATCACCAAAGCCATTTGGACCCGCCGCTGATCGGGGCCGGCGTGCCGCGAACCATCAGTTACTTGGCCCGGCAAAGCCTGTTTCGCTCCCGCTTTTTTTCGGGCTTGATTCGATCCTACGGTGCGATCCCGTTGGATTTGGACGGTAACCCCTTACCGGGGCTGAAGGAAAGCCTTCGCCGTCTGAAGTGTGGGGACGCGCTGCTGATCTTTCCAGAAGGAACGCGAACGCCGCACGGCGAATTGCAGCCATTTGAGCGCGGTTTTACCGCACTGGCCCGGCGGTCGCAGGCCGTGATCGTACCGGCCGCGATCGAAGGCGCTTTCCGGGCGTGGCCGCGCCGTCGCCGATTCCCTCGACCCGGACGGGTTCGGGTTCACTTCGGGTCGCCCTTGACGCCGGATGACTACCGCGACTGGTCGGAGGATCGCCTGGTTGCGGAAACCGAGGCCCGGGTGAAAGAATGCCTCAATCTGTTACGGCTTGGGAGTGAGATTCCGCCGAAGTAAGCCCGTGCCGGCGTGGCCGGCCCCGCCGTCGCCTTCCACACGAAAAATATGCGGGGCGAGGCAAGTCCGAGTTCGCACGCACGGGCGACACGGCCGCGTTTCGCAATCCTCAACGCCGACCGGTGTCCGCGGCGGAATGCAAGATTCGACCTATGGAGCGGCCTCCCAGGACCACGCCTCAACGGCCGTCGGATGTGCCACGAGGATGATCGGTTTTCCGTCTTTGCGCCCGACGGCCAGCCCGGTCAACAGCGCGCCTGAGTTGAAACGATCGACGAGCGTGCCGGTCTTATCCAGGACATGCACCGAACCGTCCGCGGCGGCGAGAACCCACTGCTGCTGATTCTCGCTCTCGAGCGGTCCCCAGGTGATCTGTTCCACAGGGAACTCGGCCATGCCTCGCGGCAAACGGTATTTCCACAGTTCTCGACCTTCCATGTCGAAACCGAAGGCTTCGATTTGACCATAATCGGTGACGTCCAAGCCGCAGAGTTCGGATCGGCCGTCGCCATCCAAGTCGGCGGCCGCCAACCAAGTAATGGTTCGACCGGGGACGACCACTTCTCGCAACCGTTCGCCCTCTAGGCTCAATTCCACGGCGCTGCCGTTGCTGGTGTTCGTGACTAGGATCGTCTTGCGGCCGGCTTCCCCAAGCACTTCGCTCATGCGAAAAGCGACGGACACGGTTCGGTTTCCCCAGAGCCGTTTGCCTTCGGTCGAAATGCCATGCACACCGCCGATACCCAGGTAACTGACGGCCAAGTCCAACTTGCCGTCGCCATCCAGGTCGAGAAACCGCACATCGGCAAGGCCTTGGTGCGGTGGGGCGTCATCCGGCGGAAAACGCAGCAGCGGTTGAAAGTTTTCGTCGAACACGAGTAGTTGTCGCCCGCCCATGCCCCAAGACACGAAAAGCCTTTTGCCCGCCTCATCCTTGGCGGTCCGCAGAAAGTCCGCGACGTCCGGCGGAGTCGGCTTCAAAACATAGCGTGCGACGATTTGGCCGTCCCAGCCGATTTCGGTCGCGGTATTGGCGTCTTCCACTACCAAGACCCGGGAATCCGCCGTGCTCGAGCCGTCGCCGGTCGAATCGAAAACCAGCAAGTTGCCGGGCGACTTGAGGCTCTCGCAGCGGAAGACCGGCTTCAGCCGATGCCGTTCCGGTTGCGAGACGGGAGCCGCCTGCACCGATGCCTTGCCGACGATCTCCTCCACCGGAAATGTGTATAACCCGTTGCTTTCCGCTTCCCGGATCAATCGCCCCAACTCATCTTTCATCTTCTGGAAGCTGTTCTGTTCTTCCTGGGCCAGGTTGACGCCGGAGAGAATCTTGTCCAGCGTGGCGCCGAGACGCTCGCCCAAGTCTTGAACCGAACCCAGGTGATAGGTTTGCACGGTTCCATCGGGCCCCAAAACCGCCATGGCGGGAACGGTTCCGCCTTGGGGACGAAACACCGCCGAGAAACATCGCTCGGCGTCGTTTTTGGGATCGCGGGCAAGCGGGATATCGACCCGCCAGCTCTTCAACAGGTCTTGCAATTCCTCGTTGGAAACCGCGCGACTGTCCAGCCCCTCCGTCACGTGATCCACGCTGACCGCCCAGAATTGCACGCGATCGCCGTATTCGGGAAGGAGCGTTTGAATCTGCTTCAGCGGATATTGCGAGTACGGGTCGTTGCGGGCCCAAAACTCCAACACGGCGGGTTTGCCCGCCAGGCGCTGCAAATCAAGCGGTCCGCCCTGCGCATCAACAAACTCGAAGGGTTCCGGCTGTTTTCCCAGGTATTGGTAGCCGTGGGGACGCAATTCATCGACGATCTTGGCTTCGACGGGCACCTCGAACTGAAAGGCCGCCGGATCGATGGTGACGTTCAGGCCGGCACCCACGAATTCCGCGTAAATCACGAAATCTCGCATCTGCCCGGCACCCATCGCCCGTCGAATCTGCTCGACGGGGTATTCCAAACGCACGAGCAAATGCTCCTCGCGATCGATCCAAAAAACGGCATTCCCATCCGGTCGCGTTACGCGAATGCGGTCGCAGGTGAAGCTGCCCAACGTGCCGGGGGGCAGCAATTCCGGCGGCCCGGCTTGGTACAAGAGCGTCTTCAAGGGATCCTGCGCAAGCAGTAGCACGAGCGGTGGGGGAATCAAAGAGAAACCTTGCGTCGGCCCTTGCATCAGGCCGTTGGCCAAGACGGTATCCCGCATCAATTCTGTCAGCGTCCACTCTGGCGGAGCGGGCAGGCGCAACACTTGATTGGGCAAAGTCCGCACCGCCGCCAACACTTGCGCGCCGTCGGAAACAAGGGACCCTTCGTAACAGATCAAGCGGAGCTTATTGGGGCGTTCCCAGGCCGTCACGTATTCCATCTGACTTTGGACGGGCTGGTCGTTGAACATGCCACGAATGATGATCTTGCCGTTATCGGCGTAGCTTTCCGCCTTGCGGTAGGCATCGATCATCGATTGGAGGATTTCCTCGGGAGACTGCGTGCTGACCGGCGGCGAGCTTTCGGCCGCATCAGCCGTTCCGGATTCCTCGCCCCTTGGTTGTAATTGCTGTGTTGCCCCGGACGCACTTCCATCCGCCGTGGTATCGGAACTCTGTTTCGTCGGAGAGGCATCCTCCTTGGCGGCCTCCGGTTTTTGCGACTTGGTGCAACCGCAAGTTACGGTTGCCAGGACCACAAGCGCAGACCCCGCCAAGAGCCATCCCAGTCCTTGCATCCTCTTCAATGAATCCATGAGCCTTGTCCTTGCAGGGAGCAATAACAATACCGCTCGGCCATTCTCCATGGGGAAGTCACAGCGCGACGTCGTTGGACACTTGCGGTTCGCTTTTCGGCGGCACATGCCGCACGGCAAAAGTTCCGCGAACAAGCTGAGATGCCAACGTGGCCCTCCCGAAGTCGCACAAAACGCATTATTTGCAATTTGTGGTGAACGGTAAAGCTCAGCTTGCCAAGCGGAGCACCGAGGAAAGGCGAATTGCGAAGTGTGGCGGGGGGGCAGGATTTCCGCCGACGTTCCCCTCGTTGTTGACAGGAATGGTTGCCTTGGGAAAAGAGGAGCGAGTACAATCCCGGGCGGTCGGCGAGGATTGCGGCTCTCGTTGAGGTCAGCGCTGTCCGCGACCTCCCCCACGGCGGGCGTGAAGCAGCAATCGCGAGGATTGGGTCGCGGAGCCATGACGCTCGTCGCACGGAAAGTCGGCGGCAGCTTAGCGGATGGCGATCGACGATTTCGGGTACGATTTCGCAGGAGTACAGGAGCACTTGCCACAATGTCACACGAATCGAAACGGTGGAATCGGATCGGCGGCGTAGGGCGACGTGATTTTCTTGCGGCTTCGCTTGGGGCCGCGGCCATGACGGCGGCCGGACGACTTCGGGCGGAAGCCCCGGCCGTGATCGGACGGGCCATTAAGAAAATCCGCGTGGGAATCGTCGGCAACGGAGGGCGAGGAAGTTGGATCGCCAAGCTATTCCAGCAGCACGGGGGTTACGAGATCGTGGCCACCGGCGACTACTTCCCGGAAGTGGTTCAACAGTGCGGCGAGAACCTTGGAGTCCCGCCGAATCGCCGCTTCTCCGGCTTGAATGCCTACAAGCGCGTGATCGAAAGCGGTATCGACGCCGTCATACTTAAGGTTCCGCCCTGTTTCTTCCCCCAACATGCCGCGGCCGCGGTGGAGGCGGGGTTGCACGTCTACATGGCCAAGCCGGTCGCGAACGATGTGCCGGGCTGCCTCACCATCAGCCGGTTAGGGACGGAGGCGACCGCCAAAAACCGTGTGTTCTTCGTCGACTACCAAATGCCTACCGATCCCCAAAACCAGATCGTGGCGGAAGCGGTGCGCGTCGGCAAGCTGGGGTCGCTCGCCCGCATCTCGACCGTCGGAATCAACGGGGGAAGGGCGGATCCGCCCAAAGGGCCGACGATTGCCGACCGGCTCCGCAACTTAGTTTGGGATAACGACATGGAGATCGGCGGCGGCTACATCGTCTCGTACGACATTCACGCGATCGACGCCGCCGTATGGGTCTTGGGACGCCGTCCGTCTTCGGCAGTCGGGTTCTCCCGTACCATGCGTCCGGATCCGCATGGAAGCAGCCCCGACGTGTTTTCCGTCATTTTTCGCTACGACGACGGCTTGATCCACGAACATTTCAGTCAGGCCCTTCCGAATCGAGTGGAAGGGGAACTCTCCGTGAAGTTGTACGGCTACAACGCGCACGCCGTGATCAATTATTGGGGGAACTCCTGGTATGAAATCCGCGGCGAAAAGCGAGTCGAGGGGGAAGTGAACAATCTCTACGACAACGGTGCTCAGCGAAACATCGCCCAGTTTCACGAGCTTGTCAGTCAGGGTCGCTGCGACAATTCAACCGTGGCCCGAGCGGTGGATGGCTGCCTCACCTGCATCCTGGGGCGAGAGGCGGCTCTGCGAGGCAAGGAAGTCACGATGCAGCAGGTCTTGGACGAAAAACGGAGTCTGGCGCCGGATCTGACCGGATTGACGGCCTAGTGGGGACGCAACGTTTACAAGCAAGGGATTGCTCCTCCGCCGAATCCGGGAATTGTCGCGGCAAAGGGCGGGCCGATCGTTCGGCGCAAATTGGCATGGTATACACGGCCACGGCGAAGCCCGCCCCACGCCGGGCGATCATCCTGCCGCCGTCGTTCGAAGGCGGCTCAGCACGCTTGGTCGCGAACCGGTTTACCGAAGAAAGCGATAGACCAAAGGGTAGCGCCACTCTTGCCCGCGATGCGCTTTAACGGCGGCTATGATCGGGAGGACCACCGCCGTCACGGTCAAAATACCGGCGATGGCTCCCAATACAAGCTGGACCGACAGCGTTCCCAAGGGAAAGATCCAGCCCGCGGCCGTGACGGCTCCGCCGATCACCAGACACAAGCCGAACGCGATTCCCCAGCATATCAGAAAATTGATCACGTTCTTGCCGTGGCGATCCACTTGAGGGAATCTTTCACGGAGCCAAAGCCAGATCAAGACGGGTGCAGCGAAGCCCAGCGGCATCATCACGAACCCCAACAATAGCGAGAGGTGAACGGCGGTGGTCCAAAACCGGGCCTGGGCGTCGGGCGTCTCCCCCGTCACGCCGCCAAGTGTTGCGAAGAATCCTCGCGCCGGCCGGGCGTTCGCCTGTTCTCCGGCCAAGACTCGCTGTTTGGCGGCCGCATATTCCTCGTCGGAAAGGGCACCCTCTAGATGCAAACGATGAAGGCGTTCCAACTCTTCCGAAACGGTCATGCTTGCGTCCCTCTCCGAATCAGTTCGCCGGACGAAACTCGGAATTTGGCCGTGGTAGGACAAATCCGCCCCAGTCGCAAACTTCGAGCACGGCTCGCCGGCTCCGTTAGCATAACGCACCGATTCGCCCGACGCATCATCAACAGCGTTCGGGAGTCTCCCCTGCGCTCGCCTGCCCGGTTTCCTCGTGCGCCGTCTTCGGATACGCTGAATCGCTGGATGATTCTCCCGGAGTATCGGGGTGATGTTCGTGAGACGATTGGGAGGGCAAGGAGCGATGAGGATCGGCGTGTTTACCAGCGGAGGCGATGCTCCGGGCATGAACGCGTGCATTCGCGCCGTAGTTCGATCGGCCTTGGCGGCCGGACATGAGGTGGTGGGCATTCAACGCGGTTATAGCGGCCTTTTGGCCGAAGATTTTCTGCGGAGCGAAGAGGGCGGCGACTGCATGACGTTGCGCAGCGTGTCCGACATCGTGCGCCGCGGCGGGACCATTCTGCATACGAGCCGTTCCCAAGAGTTCCGCACTGAGGCCGGTTTGCGAACGGCGGCCGACATCCTGCGGAAACACAAGATCGATGCCTTAATCCCCATCGGCGGCGACGGCACGTTTCGCGGGGCCTCGGCTTTGGCCCGATTCTGGGACGGCCGAATCGTCGGATGTCCCGGCACGATCGACAACGACTTGCTGGGCACCGACTACACGATCGGGTTTGCTACCGCGGTCCAAACCGCGGTGGACGCCGTGGATAAGCTCCGCGACACGGCCGACGCCCACGAACGGATGTTTCTGGTGGAGGTGATGGGGCGGCACTGCGGGAGCATCGCGTTGTTCTGCGCCATCGCGAGCGGGGCGGAAATTGCTGCCATCCCCGAAACCCCCACCCGCACCGAAGACATCGTCCGCTTGCTCCATGAATTCGTTCGGCGTCGCAAGACTTCCGTCATGATGATCGTGGCCGAAGGGGATGAACAAGGCGGCGCTGCGGAGCTTCAACGTCAGCTTCAAGAACTCGGTTGCCCCTACGACACTCGCGTGCTGGCGCTCGGCCATCTTCAGCGCGGCGGTTCCCCCGTCTTTTTCGATCGCATTTTGGCCTCACGGTTGGGGGATTTCGCAGTGCAAGCCGTTCTCGACGGAAGAACGGGCGCCATGGCGGGAGAGGTCGGCGGGCAGCTGATCTTGACGCCGTTCGAAGAAACCTACGCGGCCCACCGACGGATCGATCCGAAGGACATGCGGCTGCTGGAGATCATGGCAACGTAAGGTTTCCCGCCGGGATACATAACGGCACGCGGGGAAGACCGGGCGCCGCCGGGTGCCGTCAGGGCATGATCAGCAGCCCCACCAGCAAGTAGGTCGTGAGAGCCGTGACGTCGGTCAAAGCGAGTACCACCGGTCCCGCGGACGGCCGGGCGTCGCGTTGCGCCAACCAAAACAATAGCGGTACTATGGTGCCGATTACCGTTGCGATCACAAGGCCCAGGGTGATGCCCGCCGCGATCGTCGGGAAAAGCCGCGGTTGCTGATCCCAGACGGCGGCAAACCCGCCCACCATGGCGCCCAGCGTGAGTCCCAACAGGATCCCTGTGAGCAATTCGCGCTGAAGGAAACTCAGGATCCGCCTTCCGGAAAACACACCCAGTTGTTGACGGTCGAGAGCGAGCGTGAGCGTTTGTATGCTCACGCTTTCGGCCAGGGCCAAGACCACAGGCAGAAACAAGGCCAGTGCCACGGCGCGGTTCAGCAAATCGCGAAACAACCCGGCCAGCACGGCGCAGAACAAACCTCCGGCCAAATTGCTCATCAAAAGCACAAAGCGTCGCTGAAAAATGGCGAAAGGGCTGCCCCGCCGGATCTCGGAGAGAGTGAATCCGATCAGTTGGAACAGTTCTTCGCTCCAATTCTCTTCGGAGGAGTCCGCCAAGCGAAACATCTCATCGCTATAGACGGTGGCCTCCACAACTCCCATCATGCGCTTTTCTTCATCCACCACCGGTATTGCCAGCAGGCGATGCAGAATGAACAACTCGCAGGCATCTTCCAGCGAAGCGCTCTTCGGCACCGCCACGACCCGCCGCTCCATGATTTGCGACACCGGCGTCTGGGGAGGATTCAGCAACATGCGGCGAGTGGGAACGACCCCGACCAAACGCCCCTCTGCGTTCACGACGTAAAAATAAACCGCTCGCGACTTGAATCCCGTTTCACGCAAGCGAGCCAGAGCCGATTCGATGGTCTCCCCTTCCAATAGTCGTGGATATTCCGAATCCATGAATTCCAAAACGCTTCGGCGAAGATGTTCCTCTGAGGGCAGCATTAGGAATATCGGCTCCTTTGGGCCAAGGCATCGGCTCGATCGTCCAAGGTGATAAGCGAACAGCGCCAAGGGGTCCGCGAAGGAATCGGCTCGCGTTCGTACCCGCCCGGTGCTTCAGGAGAAAAAGGCGGACACGACGAACCGCATTCCTCCGAAAAACCGGCACATCGCACCACAAAATGGGACTCCTCATCATGCTCCTTCGTCGGGGGCCTCGGCCGCATCGTTGGGGGGCGAGCTTTTCCGTCCATCCTACGTTGAACGGTGCAAGACGGGAACCCCTTCCCGTTGATATTGAAAAAGAGCCGAACCCCGCAGATGAAAGCCCATGCGATCGTTCGATTCTGTCGGAAAAAGACTCGTCCCGACTTGGGGAAGCCCCGAAACGGACGTCGTCGAGCGACGCGCGACCGCATTCGAAGGCTGCGGAAGTCGATTTTGGACTTGGGGCGCAGAGCGTCAGCACCTCAATCGGCCGCGGTTCGTACCAAGACCTCAAACGGTTCGAACAGTCCGTAGGAAACCGTGTCGTAGGCGGCCCCCGGCGGCGGCCCTTCCTTGGGGCCTTGGGCGAAGGCGTGCGGCCAGGCCGAGCCTCTCATGGTGCCGGCATGATGCGGGCCGAGCAGATTCTTGGGGGTACCGGTGACCACAACTTCGATGACATTCTCGCCGTTTTTCAACGCCGGAGTAATGCGGCATTCCCAAGGTCGCCGATAAATGTGGCCGATCGACCGACCATTGACCACGACCTTGGCGACCGCTCCATTCCAGCGATTCAATCGCACGTAATAGTCGCCCGACGCGACCTCCTCCACCAAAACGCGCGTGCGATAGGCGACATCTCCCGCGTAAAACGGGCAGCCTTGCAGGTTCCAGCCGACATCCATCCCCGACCCATCGACGACGTGGACCGCCAGCCGTCCAAACCCTTCTACTAACTCACTGGAAGCGGCGGCGACGGACACTCCGGAGACCTCGCGTTCTTCCACCGCGGTCGCTTCGTAGAAGCGGACTTCCGACAACCCCACGAAGGCATTGTCGGGGGCTTGCGGCGTAGCCGGATAAACCACGCCCGCGTGATTGGACCGGACCACCAGCTTCAAAAAGCGGACGCCGTCGGCGGCAACGGGCAAGGTTTGAGGAAACGGCGGCTGCTCAGAAGGACCCGTGTTTCCGCTCACCGCCTGCGCCAACGTGAAGCGGCCGAGCGAGCGTCCCGCGGCTTCGGGATCTCCACGGTCCAGGGCGATCAGCTCAAAATCTTTGACGCCGCGTTGAGTCAAGTTCACCTCGTTATAATTCCAGATTCTGACGGACCGTAAATTGACCGGCCGACCGAGATCGAACAGCAGCCACGGGGCGTAATCGTTCGTGGAATTGGGCCGGAAACCGACACCGGACGAAAGCCACATGGTCCCGTTCGGTTCGCAAACGTGCCCGAAAGGCCGTGCGTCCGTAAACCCCAGCCCCTGCGCAGGTACCACCTCGAAACCCTTGGCGACGGAGACCAGGGAAAAGTCACCAAGCAGATAGGCGGGAGCAGGCTCGTGCCACATGGTCATGGGCGAGGCGGTGAGCGTTACGATGTTTTCGCCCACCTTTGCCGCCCGGCTGATGTCGATTCGGTGAAAGGCCCGATCCAACCACCAGTCCTTGCCCGCCGTCAGCGGCTGCCCGTTGCACGCAATCTGATAGAGATCGCCGCGTTCCACGACGATCCAAAGCGGATTCGGCACTCGTTCGCGCACCGTGAATCGGTATCCTAACGTGAAACCGCTATCGGCCGGAAACCGCCGCGTGATCAACTCGTCACGAAACTGCACGGCCCGATCCCAGGGATTGCCGGGCAATCCGTGCTGCTTGAAAACCCAATCACAAGCCTCGAAGAAATACACGGAAGGACGGGTTTGCTCGCCGACGGTCACATCCATGTAGTCCAGGGTCAGGACGTTCGGTTGCAGTCGCCGAGCTTCGATTCCTCCATCCGTCGCCACGACGCTTTCCGACCATCGCGGCCTATCGATGCTGGGAAGCTCCCTGGCGCTCAAAAAGAGGACCAAGCTGCCCGCCGGAGCAAGCGTGAATTCGCACTCACTGCCGGAATCGGTCCGAAGGAAGGGATAAGCCGCCGCGTCGCCCGTTTCCAGATCCCAACGCTGAACGCCGAGGTAGCGCGACTCGACGGTGCCGATGGCGGATTGCGTGAGGGAGGTATTGACCAAAAACAGAATCTCACCGTCGGAAAGCTGCCGCCGCTGGTGCAACAAGATACCCTGCCGAGGCTCTCGCCAATGAATTCGCACGCCGGGATCCTGTCGCTTCAGCAGCCGTGCCGACAGTTCCGCGGGCGACAGTGAGATCCAACCCGGCAAGGCCGCTAAGCTCGCAATCTCCGGCGAGGGGGCGCCGTCCGCAAGCTCCGGCACGTCGCCGCAGCAAAGGACCGTTCCGCCGTCTTCCAGAAAGGCTTTGAGAAGCCGGACGGTTTTCGTTTCGAGATTGCGACAGAGGGGCGGGATCACCACCGTGTGATACGATCGATGGCCGACGCGCAAGGCCCCGTTCTGGACCTCGCCGTGCCGCCCCATGACGTCCTCGCAACCCAGGTCGTACTCGACTTGATCACACTCGAGGGTTTTGACCAAATCGAAGAACTCATCCCCCAGCCGGCGCAGTGCATCGGCGGTCGTGCCGTCGCCTTGATAAAGCCACGCGGTGGAGGTCGGTTCTAGCAAGAGAATTTCGTTGCGTCGCTCTCCCGCCGATAGGACGAGGGACAAGCGAGTCATGTAACGAGCCATGACGTGATAATCATTCCACCACGAAGCATGATAGGAGAACGATTGGGGGTGGTCCATTTTCCGAGCGCCGCGGATCGTAACATAAGAGAGATGCTCGTCGAAGGTATTCACACCCAGGACGCCCAGCCAATCCGCGATCCTTTTCATGTCCTCGAACCGCAGATCCCAACCGCCGGCACCGTAGATTTCGCACAGTGTTCGCCGCCTCCCCATTTGGTCGGCAATGCTGGAAAGCTCGCGCACGGCGCGGATATTGCCGAATTGGGCGTGGGTGTTCTCGGCGTATTGATTCATCAGGCAGTCGATCGCCGGACGCTGGTGCCAAGCGTACATCGCCATGTTGTCCGGGACCGCGCCGCAATTGGGCCATTCGTGCTCCCAGTAATGTCCTGTGAATTCCAGACCGTGATCTTCGCACCACTGGTAATACGGCTGCGCCCAACGCTCGATGAATAATTCCAACAATAGTCGATAATAGTCGTGCCTGACTTTCTGCCAGTCACCCAGGGGATATCGAAGACTGGGGAGATTGGCAAGCAGGTCGTAGCCCATTCGGCGTTGAAATTCCGCCGCCAAATCTTCCGTCCAGGTCAAGTTTCCGGCGGAGAGCAGCCGCGGTTCATCGGTAAACGAGCCTGGAACACGTTTCCCGAATTGGTCGCCGATCTCGCGTTGGTAGGCATCCAGCGTGATTTCCAAAAACTTTTGGGTTACTCCGGGATAGAGCAAATCGACGTAAAAACGATTTCCGTACCAGGGTGCGGTGCCCGCCCGCTCCAGCACCGTGGCGAGATAGCGGCCTGCCGGCAGCGGCTTGCCGGCCTTGACATCCGCCGTAACGTCCTCGTAGCGGTCATCAAACAAACGATGGACGGTCACCGCTTCAGCCGGCACCTTCGTCGGGTCGTCGGTCTCGATCCACTTCAAGCCTCGGCCGCGCGATTCGGGCATCTCTTCCGGCACCCAACCGCCGGCGAATCCGGAAGGATAAGAGTTCTCGTCGTAGATCCACACGTTCATGTCGAGCCGTTCCGCCGTATCGAGCGCCAGCCGCCAAAGGCGAAACCATTCCGGCGAAAGGTACGGCGTCATCAGGCCGGGGCGAGGATGAACGAATACCTGCTTCACGCCTTGAGACGCCAAATCCTCCAGCGTGGATACGATTTGCTCGTCGCTCAGCATGTCGTTCCAGACCCATAACGGAGCGGTGCTGAATTCTCGCGGCGGTTGTTCAAAAATCGCCAACACCTGTTCGGAAGAGCGTAACTCGCTGCCCGAAAAAGCCGCGGCCACGGAAACCATAACCGAACCGATCAGGCACCCGGACACGACGGTCCAAAACGGATGCTTCATGGCGATTGTCTCCTTGGAAGAGGATGTCCCCCGGAAATCTTCCCAGACCTTTGGTCCCGGTGTCACCGTGCCCGGGGCCGGCAACACGAGACCCGGGCTTGCGAATCGGTCGCCTTACGGGCGATTGTCCCCTAGAATAACCGCGGTGTCCGTCGGCGGCAACGGCCTGGAATGTCTTAGTTCCTTGGGCTACCATTTAGCCGGCGCCGACGCGAAAGGGAACGCGATGAAAGACCAAATTCCTGAAGCAATGCGATCCTTGCCTGTGGGGGTACGCTCCGACAAGTCCGCCTGCCAGTTCCGGCAAAGTGGGGTTTTCCACGGACGCACCGCTTCGTCTTCGGAGAAATTGCTTCAGCCAAGGTCGGGCGGCAGCTTCCCGTCACGGTAATCCGCGGCGTTTCGTTCCATGCAGGCAATCGAGGGGTTCAACGCAATCCGCCGCAAGTCGATTTCAGGGACATCAACCATGGCTATCAGGACAGGTGTACCGGGCGTCTTGAGAAGCGGCATCAGGTTTGCGATCTTGGGTGCAATGGCGCTTTTCTGGGTGGAACCCGCCGTGGCGGCTCAAGACGCTGCTGCATCACCCTTGCCGCGAGTGACCGTGCAAGCCGGCAAGTTTGTGCTACCCGACGGCAGCCCATTTTTCCCGGTCGGAGTGAATTACTTTCGGCCCGGCACAGGCTGGGCCCCGCAATTGTGGAAAAAGTTCGATGAACAGGCGGTGGAGCGCGATTTCGCCCTGTTACGGCAATACGGCGTGCGTTGCGTGCGCGTCTTCCTCACATTTGGCTCCTTCTTCAGCCAACCGGATCGCCTCGACGAATTCGGTCTGGAGCGACTGGACCGGATGTTGGCGATTGCGGAAAAAAACGGCATCTATCTCCATCCGACGGGGCCGGATCACTGGGAAGGCATCCCCGATTGGGCACGGGGTGATCGCTATTCGGACGAGCGGTTGCTGGTCGCACAGGAGCGCTTTTGGCAACTGCTGGCCGACCGATACCGGGGGCGGACGTCGATCTTCGCCTACGACCTGTTGAATGAGCCAGCCGTTCCCTGGGAAGGTCGCGCGTTGCGTGAACGCTGGAAGGCTCACTTGCGGCAACGCTACGGGAACCGCGAAGCGGCGGCCGAGGCCTGGGGAATCGCGGCGGACGATGTCAACTGGGAGGACCCCGGCCCGCCTGACCCTGCCAAGAGCCCTGCCGCTCAGATTCTGGCCTACCAACACTTTCGCGAGGAATTGGCGCGGCAATGGGTGGCGCGTCAGGCGGCATCCATTCGGAAGGTTGACCCCGAGGCTCTTGTAACGGTCGGACTGATCCAATGGAGTGTTCCCGTCATTCTTCCTGAGGTTAGGACCTATTCCGCGTTTCGCCCGGAGCGGATCGCACCCGACCTGGACTTTCTGGAAGTTCATTTCTATCCGCTGGCCCGGGGATTCCTCGATTATCAGCGACCGGAAGACATCACCGCCAATCTGATCTACTTGCGATCGACGGTCGGGGCTTGTGCGGCGGCAAAGCGTCCCGTGGTCTTGGCTGAATTCGGCTGGTATGGCGGCGGCCGGCTGACGATCAATCAGGGCCGTCATCCGCCGGCAAGCGAACTCCAGCAGGCCGAGTGGTGCCGTGCGGCAATCGAATCCACCCGCGACCTGGCGGACGGATGGTTGAACTGGGGAGTGTTCGACCACCCGGAGGCAAGAGACGTCAGCCAATTGACGGGTTTATTTACTGTGGACGGCCGTCCCAAGGAATGGGCGACAGTCTTCCGCGATATCAGCGACATGCTCGCCGACGATGCGAAGGCCGCGCAATCGATGCGGGCAGGGACGGTACGCCTTCCCATCGCGGAACCGGATTGGGACCAGGCCATCGTGAATCCACAGGTTGGCCGACAAGCATTGGAACAAGTAATTCAGGCTTGGGATCGAGCGTCCCCGGAGTAGTCGGCGCCGGCGGTTAAACCATTGGGAACCAAGTCTGCTTCACAGATTCGTGGTTTCTGCGGTCCCATGGCGGCACGCGAGCTATTTGGCTTGTCGTGTACGCCGTCTTTTTACCGATCGTGTGCACTTTGGGCATTACAGCATAGAGGATTGCGGAAAAATGAAAACTTCGTCGGCAAAGGTATCGCGACGTGTGGCGTTAATCACGGGCGCGGGGAAAAAGCGGGTGGGGTATCACATTGCCCAGACATTGGCCGACCGGGGATTCGACCTCGCAATTCATTACAATCGGTCCCGGGAGGAAGCAAGGCAAACGGTGGCGTCGTTGATCGAAAAAGGCGCCCGTGCCGTCGCTTTTCAGGCCGATGTAAGCAAACCGGCCTCCATCGATCGTATGTTCGCTCGAATCAAGGAGCAGTTCGGGCGGCTGGACTTGCTGGTGACGTCGGCCTCGATCTGGGATCCCAAGCGACTGGAGGAGATGACTCCGGATGACGTGCGGCGGCATTTCGAAGTCAATGCCATGGGAACGTTTTGGTGCTGTCGAGCCGCGGGACTAATGATGGCCGAGCAACCGGAAGGCGGCGTGATTGTGACCATCGGCGATTGGGCGGTCGAACGCCCTTATCTCAACTATCCCGCTTATTTTGTGTCCAAGGGTTGCATACCCGCCATGACTCGCATGTTAGCCGTGGAGTTGGCGCACCGCAACCCGGCGATTCGCGTGAACTGTGTGCACCCCGGGCCGGTCATGCTGCCGGCCACCTTGTCGAAACACGAAAAATTGGAAGCGATTCAGGCCACGCTTCTTAAGAAGGAAGGATCACCCCAGCATGTCGCCAAGGCCGTGGAATTCTTTTGGGACAACGATTTCATTACCGGCGCGTGCCTGCCGGTAGACGGCGGCCGAACCATCGCATAATCAGGGGGCTTCGGGCGTAGGGCCTTCGTACACAACGGGAACACGATTCCAGCGATGCGAGCCTTCGGCTTGCAGGATCGCCGCCGAAGCCGGGCTTGCCGCTGCGGACCATCGCGGAGTTCACCGCGGAACGGCCCTGCGCATCCGGGCAGTCTGACGAACGCAAACGCAGCGCTAGGGCGATCGGCGGAGGTGCACGTCAACCGGCAACTCGGGTAACTTGCGGTACCGGATCGCGCTGATGCTCGTCATCGACTGCGAGCAGCTCGGGCGGCACATTTTTCAACTCCCAAAGCTTCGCGTACTTGAGGAACGTCCCGAAAGCGTCGTCCATGCTGATAATCAGGCCCGGAACGCCGTCGAGAAAGCCTCCGTACCACAGATAGACGCGAAGGAAACGGAGGAGCGGCCGGAGGAACAAATCTCGAAACGGCCGCACCGATTTTCTGCATGCCGCCAGTTGTTCCGCACCCAGCGTAGTATAGAGGTTCTTCTTGTCGATCCAATGTCTCAACGAGCGATAGGTGTGGTGTTCGACGGCAGCTTGCAGCTTGCCGACTCTGCCCGATGAGAGGATAAGTCCCTCATGAACTCGTCTATCATTGAAGCGGCATCGCGACTTTAGCATCAAACGAATGGCATAATGGCGGTTCCACCCACAGCGGCGAATGGGACGCCCGAAGAAGAATGTTTGGAATCGAACACGGTAACCCACGTACGGAGAATCGTGCGAAAGTGTCGTGTCGATTTCCTGCTTGATTTCCCGGGTCAATCGCTCGTCGGCGTCGAGATGCAACACCCAATCATGCCGTGCCTGGTCCATGGCCCAATTCTTGAAATCGCCGTAACCGACGAATTCGCGTTCGATCAAGCGGCATCGCTCGGGGGACCTGCGACAATAGCGATCCACGATCAACAACGTGTCGTCCGTGGATCCGTTGTCCGCAACGAGAATCTCGTCGGCCCATTCCCAGACGGAATCGAGGCACAGAGCGATGTGCCGCTGCTCGTTCTTGCAGGGAATCACGACGGTGATGGGCGGTCGCATGCTACACTCGTCCTTAAGCGGCTCGGGCCGAAGCATGCCCCAGGAGAAACGGCCTCAAGCGTTCAAAGACCCATTCCGGGGTCATGTCTCGCATGCAGCGATGATGTCCCGGCTCGCACTTCCGTTGCAGGCAAGGCGCACACGGCAGAGGCAAACGCAGATTCAGGCCCTCGATACAAGGGTTGTCAATCAGTTCCTCCGGTGTGGGGCCGAGCAGCGTCACCACCGGTACGCCCAGTGCCGCCGCCACATGCCGCGGACCGCTATCGTTCGAAATGCATAGCCCGCAGCGGCTGATGCAACTTTTCAGAAGAGAAATATGCAGCGGTTGATCGGCCAGGGAAACGACGCGCGGGTCTCGAACGCTACGCACAATCCTGCGCACGACCGATCTTTCGCTCGGACCGCATAGCAGCAAAACCGCGTGATCGGTATTGCGAACGATCAGGCGAGCCAGCTCTTCGAAGTACTCCGAGGGCCAAACTTTCGCGGAAGCTCCGGCGCTACCCACATGCATGGCTACGGTCATTCCGTCGGTTGGGAGCCGCAAGTCATCCCAGACACGGGCAGCCAAACCTTCACCCTGCGGCGTGGTTCGCAATTCCAACCGAGGCGACTCGGGCCGACAGCCTAAGGTCTCGGCCAATCGCAGATAGTACTGTACCATGGGAACCCGCCAGGCATCCTCTCGGGAGTGCTCCCAGGCGAGGGCGTGCGTCAGAAACTTGCTGCGGTGATGTCGGCCGTAGCCGATCCTGACGGGAATCCTCGCCAGCCAGGCGATGAGCGCGGACCGCCAGGAATTGGGAAACAGTACAGTCGCATCCCACTTTTCGGCCGCAAGACGCCGCACCAAGGCAGCGGTTTTCCAGCGGGGGTCATCGCCCCTCGGATGGTAGCACCAAGTCTCATCGAGCCAATCCGTGCCGTCCAAGACGCCCGACAAATTGGGACGGAGGATGCCGACGAGGCGGGCCTGCGGGCCGGCCCACTTGCGGATCGCGCGAATGGCGGGTGTTGACATCACCACATCGCCCAGCCAATTCGGGAGAAACAGGCAGATGTTCACGGCTTTGGCCTCCGTGCCGGAGTGGTGCGGAGATGAGGTCAACAGGTGCTCTTTTACACCTCCGCCGCGATTGTCTCTTTTAGTCAAGAGTTGGGAAAGGCCAATTGCTCCAGAACTGCCCAAGTAGGCGGATGGGTACTGCTCGCGGATGCAGCGGATAAAGAGAATGGCAACGGGGAAGGTGGCTCAGCGACAGAACGGAATGACGAGAGGATGAGAGGCCGATTACCCGCACGAAAACAAAAACCCCCCACGAGGGTCGCTTCGCCCAACTGCGGGGAGGCGGAGCAGTCGCGGCAGCGGACTCTCGGAGGGGCTTACCCTATTTTATTGCCGCCCTGCCGGTGTGTCCACGTGGTTTCCGCCGCGATAACACAATCCCCCGAAAGAGGAGTCTTCGTCGGCCGAGTTCTCGCTGTGTGAAACGCGTTCAAAACCGCAGCCAGCGCAATTTTTCCTAGAAAAAGTGTCGCTCTTGTCGAGCTTTACGTCATTTTTCAGAGACCTGTTCTGTGCCGGGGAGCTGCCATGAGGTAGACTTGAGGGTTGACTGTGGGGCGAGTGACGAAGCAAGTGCCGCACCGTAGGCGGCCTGCCGGATTGATGGCATCCTTCGGGAATCTCTCGCCTTTGGGACAAGGGAGAGCGACATGGAGTCGCCGAGTTCGACCGGTTGTGCCTGCAATCAGGTCACAGAACAGGATCAAATTCGCCAATTGGACGATATCTTGAGCGAATATCGTTCCGTCCCCGGCGGCTTGATCCCCGTGCTCCAGATGACGCAGGCCATCTTCGGCTACCTGCCGGAAACGGCCCTACGGCGTATTGCTCGTGCGTTCAACAAATCGTACAGCGAAGTCGCGGGGGTCGTCTCGTTCTACTCCTTTTTCAATACGGTACCGCGCGGAAAGCATACGGTTCGAGTCTGCTTGGGGACCGCCTGTTACGTCCGCGGAGGAAAGCAAATCTTGGCCTCGCTCAAGTCGCACTTAGGCGTCGACGTCGGCGAGACCACGGCGGATATGAATTTCACCCTCGATGTGGGCAGGTGCTTCGGAGCGTGCGGGCTGGCTCCCGTCATCATGATCGATGATGACGTCCATCAACGGATCAAGGTATCGCAGTTGGCCCGACTATTGGACCAATACCGCAATGGTCCTGCGGCCCACAAGGAGGACGGGGAATGATTTCCGATGGCACGCCGTACCGTCGTATCGAGGACCTGGAAGCTCTTGCCGCGTGGCGTGAGAGCTTGCGGCAAAAGCGGCACGAGGCCGCGGCTGCGGGACAGCGTGAGATTCGCGTTTGTACGGGAGCCGGATGCATCGCGTCCGGTTCCCTTCAAGTGCTGGCTGCGTTGCAGCAATCGACCGAGGATCGGGGAATCGCCGAACGGTGGCGGATTATCGGTACAGGCTGCATGGGGCCCTGCTTCGGCGGCCCGGCGGTCATGATCGACGACGTGCTTTACGAGCACACGCGGCCTCAAGATGCTCCCAGTATCGTACAGGAACACTTGATCGGCGGCCGGGTCGTCGAGCGGTTGACGCACCGCCGTCCGGACGGTCGGCCCGTACCGCGCGTCGGAGACATCGACTTCTTTCGCCGCCAAGTAAAAATCGTGTTGAGAAATTGCGGCCGGATCGATCCGACGCGCATCGAGGATTACATCGAGCAAGACGGCTATCGTGCGCTCGGGGAGGTCCTTGAGCGACGCGATCCGGACGCCCTGATCGAAACGCTCCGGCAGTCGGGACTGCGAGGACGCGGCGGCGCGGGTTTCGCCACCTGGAAGAAATGGTCGGCAGCAAGGCAGAGCCCGGGAGACGTGAAATACGTTGTTTGCAACGCCGACGAGGGTGACCCCGGTGCTTTTATGGATCGCAGCGTGCTGGAGGGCGATCCGCATAGCGTGATCGAGGGGATGGCCATAGCCGGCGCCGTGATCGGCGCATCGTGCGGTTTCGTCTACGTGCGAGCGGAGTATCCCTTGGCGGTCGAACGGCTGAAAACTGCCATCGACCAAGCGCGCGACGCAGGGCTGCTCGGGAAGAATATCTTGGGCACGGGATTCGATTTCGATCTCGACATTCGCATGGGGTCGGGTGCCTTCGTGTGCGGCGAGGAGACGGCCCTATTGACCTCAATCGAGGGGAATCGCGGCGAACCCCGGCCGCGGCCGCCGTTTCCGGTCCAGAGCGGTCTGTGGGGGGCGCCCACGCTGCTCAATAACGTGGAGACCTTCGCCAACATCGCTCCCATCGTGTTGAACGGGGGCGATTGGTATGCCCAATGGGGTACTCCCAAGAGCCGAGGCACCAAGGTTTTCGCCCTGGCCGGTGGAATCCAGAACTCCGGTTTGGTGGAGGTCCCGATCGGAATGCCGCTGGGCGATCTGATCTACGACATCGGCGGCGGGACCGCTTCCGGCAAGAACTTCAAGGCGGCACAGATCGGCGGGCCATCCGGCGGCTGCATCCCGAAACAGTATCTAAGCGTTCCCCTGGACTACGAATCCCTGGCGGACCTGGGCGCGATCATGGGGTCCGGCGGCCTCATTGTGATGGACGACGATAGCTGCATGGTCGATGTCGCCCGCTATTTCCTGGAATTCGTGCAGGACGAATCGTGCGGCAAGTGCGTCCCTTGTCGCGTCGGAACCAAGCGAATGCTGGAAATCATGGAACGCATTTGCGCCGGCAAAGGCGAGGAAGAGGATATCGAGCGGCTGGTTGAATTGGGCGAGATGATCAAGGATACGTCCTTGTGCGGGCTGGGCCAGACGGCGGGGAATCCGGTCCTCTCCACGATTCGCCATTTCGGCCAGGAATACATCGAGCACATCCGCGATCGTCATTGCCGGGCGGGCGTTTGCCCGGAGCTGGTGGCCGCTCCCTGCGAGAGCGCCTGCCCCGCCAACGTGGATATTCCCGGTTTCGTGGCCCTAGTGGGCGAGAAACGCTATGCCGAAGCCCTGCGGCTCCACCGGGAGCGTAATCCGTTTGCGGCCGTCTGCTCGCGAGTCTGTTTCCATACGTGCGAGGACAAGTGCCGGCGTTCCACCTTGGACGCTCCGGTGGCGATCCGGGCGGTGAAACGGTTCATGGTCGATCAGGAAGTGACGTTGCAGGTGCCGGAAATCCGTGAGAATCCCAGAAACGCCAAGCGCAAAGTCGCCATTGTGGGAGCCGGGCCGGCTGGGCTGACCTGTGCGTACTTCCTGGCCCGTCTGGGTTACCGCCCCGAGGTCTTCGAGGCGGAGCCGCGCCCCGGCGGCATGCTGGTGCAGGCCATCCCCGCCTATCGTCTGCCCCGTGAGGTTGTGGCCCGGGAGGTTCGCATGATCGAACAGATGGGTGTGGAGATTCTCACCGGGCGGATGTTGGGCCGGGACTTTACCCTCAGCTCGCTCCGCGCTCAAGGGTACGAAGCCGTCTTCCTCGGCCTGGGTGCGCCCCAAGGTGCCGGCCTGGGCGTCTCCAACGAGCGGTGCGAGGGCGTTGTGGATGCGCTGGCCTTCCTGCGGACGTATAACATCCGCGGTTCCGTGCCCGTCGGTCGTCGCGTGGTGGTGGTCGGCGGAGGGAACTCGGCCATCGACGCGGCACGTACCGCCGTGCGTCTCGGCGCCGAGTGCGTTACCGTGGTCTACCGCCGTAATCGGGAGGCCATGCCGGCCTATGAAGAAGAAGTGTTGGAAGCCGAACACGAGGGCGTCCATCTCCAATTGCTCACAGCGCCGGTGGACGTGCTCGTGGAAAACAATCGCGTGGTCGGCCTGAAGTGCGTACCCGTCCAACTAGGAGAGTTCGATCGGTCGGGTCGGCGTCGGCCGAGGGAGATGGGGGACGCTTTTTGCATTCGCGCCGATCAGATCCTGGTCGCCGTGGGACAGGTTCTGGATCTGGAAGCCGTTTGCCCCGACGTCCCCTTGGAAAAGAACGCACGCGGTTTTTTGCAGGCGGATCCCGTCACCGGCCAGACATCGCAACGCTGGGTATTTGCCGGCGGAGATGCCGTCAGCGGACCGGCCTCCGTGGTCGAAGCCGTCGCGGCGGGAGAGCGCGCAGCCGTCGGAATCGACTACTACCTCACCGGCGAGACCCACGCGTTTTGGCGGCAACTGCGGCCGATCGATACGGCCTTTGATCCGGAAGCGGAACCTTCCGACGTTCCTAGGGAACCGCTGCGACTATTGCCCGTGGACCGAAGGTGCCACAATTTCGACGAGGTGGAGTTGCCGTGGCCCGAGCCGGTCGCCGTCCGCCAAGCCAAGCGGTGCCTTCGCTGCGACTACGGGCGCCGGGAAAACGTATCGAACTGATCGCCGCAGGTCATTGTGCTCCAACAAAGCGGAGAGCTTTGACGGCATGATGGTGATACTCCTCGTCGGTCGCGGCGTGGTGGCGAGGCTGAAAGGCGGAAGGCCGAAGCTAGTTCAAGGTCAAGCCAGGATACCCGCAAGGAAAGCCGGATAGGATCAACCCATGGTCAGAGCCTGGATCAATCTTCAGGAGGTGGAAGTTCCGGAGGGGACGACGATCCTCTGTGCGGCCAAGCGGCTCGGCATTCGCATTCCGACGCTGTGCTACGTGGAATCGCTCCGTCCGATCGGCGCTTGTCGAGTCTGCGTCGTGGAGGTGGAGAATCACCGCAATTTGGTCGCGGCGTGCTCCACGTGTGTAACCGAGGGGATGAAGGTCCGCACGAACTCCGCGCGCGTGCGCCGTGCAAGAACGACCGTGGTGCAGCTCTTGCTTTCGGAGCATTGCGGCGAGTGTCAGACCTGCGACCGCAACGGTCAGTGTGAATTGCAAGATTTGGCCGCCGAGCTGGGCATCAGGGAAATCGAGTTCCGCGGCGAAGCGGCGCGCAAGCGGGTGGACGTTTCGACCCCCGCCCTGATGCGGGATAACGGCAAGTGCATCCGTTGCCGTCGTTGCGTCAGCGTGTGCAACGAGATCCAAGGGGTCGGAGCCTTGTTTCCCCAGTTTCGCGGTTTCAATACGGTGATCGGTCCGGCCTTCGGACAGGACTTGGCCTCGGTCACTTGTGTGCAATGCGGGCAGTGTGCCGCCATCTGTCCCGTGGGGGCCATTACGGAGCGAGACTATGTGGAATCCGTGTGGGCGGCGATCGATGCCCCGGATCGTGTCGTCGTAGTCCAAACGGCTCCGGCAATCCGTGCCGCCTTGGGCGAGTGCTTCGGTTATCCGCCGGGAACGTTGGTCACCGGGAAAATGACGGCCGCGCTCCGGCGACTCGGCTTCGACGCGGTTTTCGACACCAACTTCGCCGCCGATTTGACCATCATGGAGGAGGGTACGGAACTGTTGATGCGGTTGAAACACCATTTGGCGGAGGGAAACGGCGCGGCCCTGCCCATGTTCACCAGTTGCTCGCCGGGCTGGATTCAGTATTTGGAGGCGTTCCATCCGGAACTCCTGCCGCACTTGTCCACCTGCAAATCGCCGCAGCAGATGTTCGGCGCTCTCGCCAAGACGTACTACGCGCAAAAGATCGGCCGTCGCAAGGAAGAAATCTTCGTCGTCTCGGTGATGCCGTGTACCGCCAAGAAGTTCGAGGCCCAGCGCCCGGAAATGACCGGCGGAGGCGGTCCGGATGTGGATGCCGTGCTCACCACACGAGAGCTGGCTCGTATGATTCGCGCATCGGGTATCGACTTCGGCGCCCTCCCGGACGAGGAAATGGATGCGCCGCTAGGGATTTCCAGCGGGGCGGGCGTTATCTTCGCCAATACGGGCGGAGTCATGGAAGCCGCCTTGCGTACCGCCTACGAAGTCGTCACCGGGAGGCCGCTGCCGGTTCCGAATCTTCATGTGCCCAACCTGATCGGCCTGGAGGGTATCAAGGAAGCGGAGATCACGATCGAGGACCCGCTCCCCGATTGGCGATTCCTGGACGGAGTGACGCTGCGGGTGGCCGTCGCCCACGGCCTAGGCAACGCGGAAAAAGTCATTCAAGCCGTTCTGTCCGGCGAGCGATCCTACCATTTCATCGAAGTGATGACTTGCCCGGGCGGGTGCATCGGGGGCGGCGGCCAACCGCGATTCACGGACAACCGCGTGCGGCAAGCCCGAATCGCCGCTATCTTGAAGGAGGACGAGGGCAAGCCGATTCGCAAGTCGCACGCGAATCCGCAGATTCGGCAGCTCTACGAGGAGTTTCTGGGATCGCCGCTGGGCGAGATATCGCATCATCTGCTCCACACGACCTATCAGCCGCGCGAAAGAGTCTAACGTACTGCTTCCGGGCGGTCGGCCGGACGGGCGGAGGCGAAGCCGTTTGTCGGCGATTCTCGTGTGTGCTACCATAGTTATCTGCGGCGGCGGGCCGTGGGGCGCACCGTTCCCGACTCCGATCGCGGGACGGGGGGTTGCGCCTGCCGGATTCTTCGCCTTAGTCCGGCTTTTTTTCGACCCAGTGAGGAAAAGCATCTCCCATGTCAACGTACCAGGTGGTGTTGATCGACAAACCGCGAGATTGGGCGCCTCGTACCAGTGACGATCTGCCGCTGGAGGCAGGAATGCCTCGCGGCGAATTGGGAGAGTTCCCCCAGCTCTTCGCGGCTCTTCGCGGCGCCGTGGAGTACAACGAGCAAAGCAAGTCCAAGGAGGGGGCGCAGTGGGCCGTCGTTGTCGAAAAAGGCGCTATCGGCAAGATCTGGCAAGGGATGCGGATTTGCACACCCTTGGAATACAAGATCGCCGCCATTTGGTGGCCCATGGGATGGGAGCCCGATTCTCCTCTGGACGTGCCGCGCTGCGTGTGCAAGGCCCAAGGGGCCATTCAAGAGGAAGTGATGACCTACCGCCGGGCGATTGCGGCGATGGAGGCGTTGAATCGCCAGGCCATGGACGGGGTCGGTAACATGTGGTACGTGATCTTGGCCGTGGAGTACGAACCAATATCACGCACGATCACCTACGACCCGGCCGGGCTGCAAACCTCCGTCGAAATCCGTCGCGTTCACGTCGTGCAGCCGGCAGGTTCTGCCGGATTCGGCGACTGCTCTCACTGCCCTGCCCGTGCCATGGATTGCGCTTGGATGACGGAATCGCTCAACCAAAGCGACTCCATGTGTCGATGACCGACGGTCCTTCGTGTTGCTCACAATTCGGTCCGACGCCAAAACGGCGATTTTCCGGCGTTGCGCGGAGCCTTTACTCCTAACACCGGATCGGATGAAGTATTTCGGTCTGGGGAAGGCCGCAACGGTGCGTTTCCTCAAATCGACGGGAATCACGTCCCGGAAGCTGCATGAGACCCATCGCCGGAGCCGGGTCTTGGCACGCCATGGTGTGGATTCGGCTCCATTGCTGCTACTCTTGTCGCCTCGCGCCCTTAGAATGGATGCGGTGCATGCCTCCGTGGTTAGAGGTTTTGGGCAAACATGCTGGTATTGTCGCGCAAAGTGAGCGAGCAGATCATCATCGGAGAAGACATCATCTTGACGGTGGTGTCGATTCGAGGCTCCGTGGTGCGCATTGGGGTCGATGCCCCGCCCGCCGTGTCCGTCCACCGCGGACAGACTTGCACCGCAAAGAAACAGATTCCGTCCGCGAAGTTACCTCTCACCGCCGATCCAACTCATGAGGGCGGCAAGGCAAGTTAGCACCCCAGGAACCTTCCCCGGAGTGCAACCTTCGCGCTTTCTTCCCATGTCGGTTCTTTTTTGGGTTTGCATGTTTTTGCCTTGTCGCAGGTCGGAAAAGCTCGGTACACTGTGGGAGCATCCGGCACTTCTTACCGCTTGTGAACGCCGGCTGCGAATCGGGGCTTGACGCATCGTTCGAAAAAATGAAGGCCGGCGGATGACGGGCGACATCCAGGGAACACGCACTTCATCTCCCGCACCGTCGGGGATTCCACTTTGGCCGGCTGCGGTATTCCTGGCCATGGCAGCTTTGGCATTCTTGGTCGATCTGCCCGTCGCATTATGGTTCCGGCATCACGAATTGCCGCGCCTTATGCGGGAACTGATCGAAATGAGTGAGGCCTTCGCTCATGGCGCGAGCGTAGCGGTAATTCTGGCGGGTTTTTACACTCTCGACCGTTCGAATCGGAAGCACACTCTCCGCCTGCTTTTGATGGCGTACGGAAGCGGCTTGATCGCAGATCTCGTCAAGCTTACGGTGGCGCGGACCCGGCCGCGGGACTTCTCCTTCGTCGGCGACGTTTGGGACACGTTTCAAGGCTGGTTGCCTTTCGCTACGCACACGAGCAGCCAATCGTTTCCGTCTTCCCACGTCGCGGTGGGCGTGGGGTTGGCCCTCGGGTTGGCTATGGTTTACCCGCAGGCTCGCTGGTATTTTGCGATGTTGGCGGGTCTGGCGTGCTTGCAGCGATTGCAAAGCGGAGCCCATTATCCCAGCGACGTCCTTTTCGGAGTAAGTCTCGCCTGGGGATTTTGCTGGTGGCTGAACCAATATGTCCTTGCTTCGCAGAGCGGCTCGGTGATCCCGGCACCCAGCCAAGCCGCCTCCGCCGGCCGGCCCGGACTCAAATCCGACGAAACTCCACATTGATTCTCGGTTCCGCCCCCGCAGCTTGCAGTTCAATCGCTAATCGGGCAAAGTGCCCGGCCTTTGCGGCGCCGCAGTTGATGACCAAAGTTCTTCCCAATCGTTCGATCCCCTGCGCCTCATGAACGTGCCCGCACAGGAGGAGGTTGGGCTGTTCTTTTTCCACGATTTCTCGCACGGCACGACTACCGACGTGACCGCCCAGCCAAATCCGGTCGAGCTGGGTTCCGTAAGGCGGAACATGCGTTACGGCCACGCGAATGCGGCAATCCGCCGTTGCCGCCGCACCGGTACTCAGCCGAGTGAGCAAGTCATTTTCGGGAATGCAGTACATGCCGGCTTGCCAGGGCGGAATCCCGGATACGCCGAAGAAACCGACCTCGCCTACCCGAACGCCCCGACCGGAGAGCGATGCTCCCATTTCTTCTAAGGCGGCATCCACGGCGGCGCTGTCGCAATTGCCCGCCACGCCGAGAACGATGGGAGTAACGCGCCGGGCCTGTTCCAAGATGCTTTCCGTGTCCGCAGCGCACCCGAAGTGCGTCAAGTCGCCGGGAAATACGATGACGTCAGCGTCGGGCGACTCTCGCAACATATCCTCCAGCACATCCCGCCGATTGTGAAGATCGCTGATGGCAATGATAATCATGTTTTTCGTGGAACCGTGAGCTTCGACTGCCGTCACCGAAAGACCGAACAGAGGTGGCGAGATTCTTGTCGTTTTTCCGACTCGCGGACTTGCATAGCGGATGCGTGAGCTTGAAATTATAGTTGCCATGCCGGAGGAGTACGACCGTTTCGGCGGGAACGTACCGGAATACCGTCTCCGGCCGCCTCATGTCTCGTCTCGATTCTTTAGCGGAACACCCGCTCGTCGGGAGTTCGGGGGGGTACCGTCACATGAACGGATTTTCGGGAAGACGTGGAATGTCGGCGATGGACTGGGACGTACTCTATCGAGAAACCCTGCCACCCTGGGAAGTCGGCTCCGCCTCCCCTGAGCTAGGCCGCATCCTGCAAGAATGGCAGTTTCCCAAAGGCACCCTCCTGGATTTGGGCTGCGGTACCGGCGCCGACGCCGTCTTTCTCGCCCAGCACGGATTCGACGTGACGGCCGTCGATTTTTCACCCACGGCCCTGGAACGAGCGCGAACCCGCGCGCAGAACGCGGCGGCCAACGTCTGCTTCGTCTTGGAAGACGTCTTTCGATTCGGATTTCACGCGGGAGTGTTCGACTTGGTTTACGACAGCAGCTTTTATCAGTTCGTGCGGCAATGGGAACTGAGCCGCCTATTGGACTTGCTTTGGCGGATCACCAAACCGGGATCGTACTACGTTTGCATCACGAAAACGACGCCTCAAAGTACCACCTCGGAGCTGCCTCAGCTCAGCGAGGACGACCTGAAGTCGGAGCTGGGACGTTTGTTCGAATTGGTGCAGATTCGCCAATTCACCTTTGAATCGCGCGTGGTCCGCAAGACTTTCTCGGGGATATCGGCGGTGATGCGCCGGCCCGTGCCAACCTCCACGATCAGAAAATGACGCGCAGATCGCACCGGAGTGCGGCCGGGCGAGGGAATCCCCCGGTTCAGGCGGCGACAGTCATAGGTGTTTTCACGAAATCCCGAAGGTTAGGGTAGAATCAACCTTTCTCAACTTCGAAAAGTCGGCTATGCTGTGCCGATCTGCGGGCACACCGGGATTGAGCCTTAACCGACCGCTACGGAGCTGTTTGCTTGCTGATACCAGTTGCGCAGAACGAAATAGCGACGCTATTCCTTTGGGGGATTCAGTCTTTGGGAATCCTTTCCGCAATCGCGATTCGACTGGTCCGGCGTCCGCGGTGGGCCTGTTATACAGAGTGGGCATTTCGAGGCAGCTTCGCCATGTTGACCGGCATCGCTTTGGCCGCGGGACGCTCACCGAGCGTGTGGCTCTCCTGTGGCGTGACACTTTGCGGCATGATCCTGGTGGTGATGGCTGACTTTCGCCCCCAGCGAGAGCGTTATCCGCAGTAGCTGGCTCGCCCTTTTTCCGCCGAGATTCGCCGACGCCGCCTACCCCCGCGGATCGGAGGATTTGCAGAAACGCAAATGCCGCAGCGACTTGCCGGTTCTCTTCCCACCTAGCCCTTCCGAAACCGCACTGGTTGGTAATTTTGGCAAATTCCAAAGAACATTCGAAGCCCGGACTGGGCTTTGGAAGGATTCCCGGAAACCTCCGCGCGTGCGTTCGCCTGAAGGTGTGTGAGCGGCCTAATCTTCGAGGAGTTCAAATCTGGGAAAGATGCGTTAAGATTGCTATCCCCAGAGTAATCGGTTTGCCCAGTTTGAACGCCAAAATCGAAAAAAAGCTCCCTGAAGTCCCCCGAATCTACCGAAACCTATATCTAGGTAGCCTTCGAACGCGATTCGGATACCGGCCGAGCCGCCCTGCTTGCGATCCTCCAAGTCGTACGGCATGAGGCTTTTGCGGGAAGCCGAGTCGAGCAGCGAAGGCGGAGATCACCGGAGGATCCGATTTACCACAACAGGTCGCGAACGCAGAAGCAATGGGGGGCGTCAGCCGCCGCAAGTCGAGCGAAGTCGGCGCCAAGCTGCGGGAATGGATTCCAGACAGGAGGAATGGCATGCGAGGTTTCTGCTTGAAGTGGATGGTTGCGGCAGCCATCGTACTCAGTCCTTTGACTGCGTTGGCAGGCAACCAAGAGGTCGCGGAGCAAATCGCCGCTTCGCTTAAGGAGAGCGGGCAATTCCGCGGATGCAAGATCGGCATTCGCTACTACCAGGACGGGACGGCCAGCCTTCGCGGCACGGTTTCCGAATCCGGCCAGATCGCAACCGCAGAGCGAATCGCACGGCAAGTCCCCGGCGTGACCAACGTGGTCAACGAGCTGACGGTGGCCGGCGTCGCCGAACCGCAACGGACCGTGCAGCAACCGACCGGTGCCTTCGCCCCCGAGCGACTAGCGCAGGGCGGTTTTGCCACGGGATCGAATCAAGAAGCGGGGAGCAGGCTGGTCTCGCGCTTGCCTGTCACGCAGACCGCGGATCCCCTGCCGGCCGAGTTTGTACCGGCCCCGGTCCAACGGACTTCAGCCCTCGCGGACGGTCCCGATCTGATGCCGCCGGAAGTAACGCCGACGGGGGCCAACGAGGTGGTGGGGATGCCTATCCCGGCTCAACCGGCAACGCCGACGCCGGCCCCTGCCGCGCCCAAGCCGTTGCGTCCGATCCCGGTGGCAATGGCTCAGGACGTAGCTCCGCAGCAGGCGGCTCCCATGGAAGTTCAAAGTGTTCCCATGAATCGGCCCTTGCCCATGTACGCCGGTGCTGCCGGCGGGGCGGCTCCCGTCCGCTACGATCAACCTGCCATGCCTAACTACGCTTGGCCCAGCTACGCGGCTTATCCCAACTACGCCGCGCTGACCTATCCCAAGCAATACTCGGCCACCGCCTGGCCGTACATCGGCCCCTTCTACCCCTATCCGCAGGTCCCCCTGGGATGGCGGAAAGTGAGCTTGGAGTGGCACGACGGATGGTGGTTCCTCGACTTCGATGACGGCTCGCACAAGGGACCTGTTTCCGGTTTGTTCCGAGCAATTAAGGGTCATTGATTCGGGCGGATTGTCGCGAGTTTCCTTCTGCCATGGAAATCGGGTCGTTGCCTCGTCTCGGGCAACGGCCCTTTTCTGTTTCTTGCCGCCAGAGTTAATTCGAGATCAATCGATACAAATTCGTTTTCCCCCGCACTCTGATCGCAGCCTTGAGCGGTGGCAAGTCACAAGTCGTCGTTCGATAGCCCGGCCTCCGACTGCCCTCGCCATCACGCTCTTCAGGTCCCGAGTGCGTGTCGCGGGCCGGGGTCGTTCGGGAATTCCGCCCGACCACGGGCAATCGCAACCGTTAGGCTCGTCACCATCCGAACAAGAGACGAGCAAAGTCCCTCCGATATTCCGCCGTGTGATGCTGAAGGAAGGCAACACGATCTATATTTCTCTCGGCGGATGGTTGATTTTCGGCAGCACGTCGGGTGCCGCCGATTTCTCAATCCGAAACTGCCGAACTGCGCGACGGGATGGGTCGCTTGCGACCCCTTACGCTGCCGCCCGTTCGATCGGCGTATAATGATGATGCACGGCGAGGTTCGGCGGTCATTTCCCCTGCTGAGAGGAGGGTTATCGATGCGTCGCCAAGCAAGGGTCCTCTGGATCGGTTGTGTCCTGACCGCTTTAGGAGTCGGCCCCGCGGCCGCCCAGGATTGGGCAACCAAGATGTTTGAGATCCGAGAGCACAACTTCGGCGTCGTGCCTCGTGGTGCCAAAGCGGAATTCCGTTTCGAATTCAAGAACATCTACACGGAGGAAATTCACGTCGCCAACGCCAGGTCCTCATGCGGCTGCACGTTGGTCCGTGTGGAAAACCCCAACGTGAAAACATACGAAACCGGAGCGATCGTCGCGACCGTCAATTCTCGAGCTTTCTTGGGGGCGAAAGGCGCGACCATCACGGTCACTTTCGACAAGCCTCAGTACGCTGAGGTCCAATTGAGGGTGCAAAGCTACATCCGCAGCGACGTCGAGTTCGAGCCCGAGTGCGTCCGCTTCGGCACCGTGGAGCAAGGCGCGGAGGCGGAGCAAACCGTGGTCGTCAATCGGATCGGCCGCGGTGATTGGAGGGTCCTTGAAGTGAAGAGCGGGGTTCCCTATCTTTCAGCCGAGGTTCTGCCGCCGGAACGCACTTCGAGCGGGATCAATTATCCGATCAAGGTGCGTCTGTCGGGCGACGCGCCCGCCGGATCGCTCCATGAGTACCTGACTCTGATAACGAACGATCCGCAGCTTCGCGAAGTGCCCCTCATGGTAGAAGGGAACATCGAGGCCCTTGTGACGGTCACGCCGACGCTCCTATTCTTGGGCGTGGTCAAACCCGGCCAGTCGGTGTCCCGACAACTTGTTGTTCGGGGACGGCAACCTTTCTCCATCGTCGGCACGGAGTGCTCCGATTGCCCGTCGGGAAGTTTGCAATGCCAAATCCCGACCGGCTCCGACCCGCGGACTTTGCACATCGTGGCTGTAAAGTTCACTGCCGGCGATCAGGAAGGACGCGTCAACATCCGCTTGCACATCCGTAGCGACCGGGAAGACATGCCTATCCCCGAAACCACGGCGGTGGCATTGGTCAAGAATTGACTTTCCACCGTGATAGTGGAACGGTCCCGACGGCGGACTCATGCCATTGATGATGGCCGACCAAGAATGCAACGGCCGCGAGGACGTCGCTCGCCACCAGAGCCGGGCGCTGAGAGTGATGCTTGCCGCGCTGTGGGCAACCATCATGATTCCGCTGGTTGCCCACGGCGGTTTTGTCTGTGATGACTGGATGGTGCTTTCGCACGCCGTCGAGCATCCGATGTGGCGGGAGAACTTTCGCTCGTGGTTCACGCTTTTCGCCGCCCGTCCCTTGGCACCGGCCTTGTTGGCAACCACGTCGACACTTTTTCCCGCCCTTCCCGCCGTTTACGTGATCTTCCATTTGTCTCTTGTTGCGTCGGCGATGGGGGTCGTCGCCGGGATTTGGCGCCGGTTCTTCGGTGCGGGCGCAGCGGCAGGCTTCTTCATCTTGGCCACGCTCCCTAGCGTCGCTTCCACATGGATTTTTTCGCCGGGCATGCAGCAGCTCGCTTCCGCTGCGTATTTGATTTGGGCGGTCTCCATGTACTTGACGGCAGCCGCCGCGGAAGCGAAAACTCTCGTTCGCCGCATCGGCTTGGCAACGGCAGTCGCCGCACTTCTGCTGGCGGGACTGATCCTGTACGAGATATTTCTTCCGCTCCTTCTGATCCAGTGGGCACTGCCGCTGGCCCTGCGTTGGGAAAAAGTTGAAAGAAGAGCGGGGGAGTCGGTGCGGACGCTGGCGGCGGGATGGCGGCAAGACGCGATCTTCTGGGCGGTGGTGCTCGCCGTGCCCGTCGGTGCCGCGGTGATCCTTCAAAAATGGGTATTTCCCTCGTTTGCGCCGGATATGTCCCGACTTCAATTCGCCGGATTGGGAATGGCGGCGCGCGCCGTCGTCTACTGGTTCACGGCCGTACTAGTCCAGCTTCCGCTCCTGTGGACGGAGGGCATCGTGCGATTTTCCGACGCATGGGATTGGTGGACGTTGATCATGGCCGCCGCGTTCTTGCTTGTGCTCGGTCGCTCCGCGCAAGTCTGGGTAAGCGGAGACCGTCCCGTCTCCCACAGCCGAACCGTTTGCGCAGAAGCATCTGCGGCACGTCAAGGCCGCAAGGCCGATCAAGCGGGCCGCCTCCTGCAAATCGCATGCTGGGTCGCCGCGGGCAGTTCGATCTTTTTGTTTGTCCTGTCGAATTCGTACGCCGCCGTGTTCGGATACGACAATCGGAAGCTCTCGAGTTTTTGGGTAGCCTGTGCGCTGGCCGTCAGTGCCTGCCTGGGGCGTAACCCGCCCATGTTCTTACGGGGCGGTATCTCAGCGGGATGGGTGCTCTTCTTGTGCATCTTTGTCCTGAACACGACGTCGTTTCTCATTCAGAGGAACCATTACCTACTGTCCTGGCACATGCAGCAGACGATTCTTGAGGATATGGCAAGCTCATTGCCGCCCGATCAAGGTCGTCCCATCACGGTCTTAGCGGCGGTTCCGGCCGTGGTGCCCCGCAACTACAACGACGAGTGCGTCTTCACGCGGCCGTGGGACATCGGCAATGCGGCGCGAATGCGGACGGAGGGCCGAATCGGGGACGCCGCGCCGATTTATCCCTGGCTCATCCGTCAGGACCGAGTTCGCTTTTTGCCGAACGGCATCACCATCGACGATTTGTGGGCGGCACGCTACGGCGAAGATTTTTGGCTGTTTGGGTGGAAGCTGTCAGCCGCCGAAGTCCGGCCCGTGGGGCGCAATTTCCTCGGGATGCCGCTACTGCCGGCTTCCCGTTACCCCACGCTTGATGCGGTTGCCACATGGATTCCCATCGACTCGCATGAGCGGTTGCAAGCCGCGTTGAACGATTGGTTCGAACATGAAGTGTGCGCGAGCGAAATGTCGCGATCGGCGGTCGTGACACAGACGGCTGCCGAATGGTTTCGCGAACGCTTTCTGGGCAAACCGGCGACGGACCGCGGAAACAGGACGACAAAGCCTGAGGGCTAGAACGTGGAAACAGCGTCGTCCCGTACTGTCACCGCTCAACGGGCACCCTAAACTGAACCGCCCGCCTAATCGGCGGGCGGTTCATTCTCGTTATTGTTCGCTACGGCCGCGGCGAGTTTCCCTCGCGGGCGTCTGTGATCAGGCGTTCGCGGGGGGCGGGGCTTTTTTTTTGGCCGGCGCTTTCTTCTTGGCCGGCGCCTTCTTAGCGGGGGCCTTCTTTACAACCTTCTTGGCCGGGGCCTTTTTCGCCGCCTTCTTCGCCGGGGCCTTCTTCGCGGCTTTCTTTACCGCCTTCTTGGCCGGGGCCTTCTTCGCCACTTTCTTTTGGGCCACCTTGGGGACCTCCTGTGCTGAGCCTCTCGGCGTCGTCCGCGCGTCTCTACTGCCACGTGAGAAGCTGCCGACTCCGCCTTTCCTCGAAAAAACCGGAAACCACGTACCGGCGCCGCATCCGCAGCGGCATTGTCTCGTCCGTCTTACCGTGCATTCCTTGCATGTGACGTTTGCAGGTGACAATCCTTGCAGCAACTCTGCGACACGTCCGACTTCGCACGATAACTTATGCCATAATGTTATCGTCTTCTTCAAAACTTGCAAGTTGGCTTTTGCACGATTGCCGAGTTATGCGACGAGAAAGCCGCATCACGAGCGGTCAATAGCAACGCGCATAGCCGACGATAGCCGCATGCCGCGTGCTCACCGCGTCCGTCATCGAAGGTCAACATCTCACGGCGAAACGCAAACAACGCTGAAAAAAGGCGGTTTTCAACGCACAAAGGGAAATGATCTCCACCGGCTCGTAACGCATCCGGTACCACCGTTGACGCTCGTTCACAACCGTGACAAGATTGAGTTTGCAGTTCGATAAGCGATCCCTTCGAAGGCGAACAGCGATGAATACTCCGCGGAATCTTCTCTGGATTCTTACGGCCGGGCTGGTCTTCTGGCTGATCGGTCTCGGCGCCGTTCTCTCCGTGTCGTCGGTCTTGCACGCGATGGGCGACGCCTCGGGCGCGGTGGTCGTGCGATATATCGCTTTGGGTGTCGGAGTCCTGGCAATCCTCGACCTTCTGATTCTCGTCATCCTGCTGGCCTTGCTGCACTTGGCGCGGCCCGACGGCGATGCCTGAGTCCCGGCGATTCTTTTCCCCGGGGCATTGTGATCTGTGATCAAATTTCGAATGGGGCGACGCGAAGGGGCTCGCGAGGAAGCCTCGCAGCCCTTCTTCATATTCCTTCTTTTGACGGCAAGCCCGTCGATATAATCAACGGAAGGGGCAACTCGTTTTTCCTCCCGTCGGGCCGCGGCAATTGCCCAGGCTTCGACGCTGTGCCCGGTAACACACTAGCTGATAACGGAGCGGCTCTTGAGTTCGGATCATTCGCGCGAGAGGACGATGCACCAGCCGAAAGGCCGTGCCGTGCCGCCGCCCTTGCCGCGGGAACGGCGATCGACCCAGCCGCGCGAACCTGCCGCCACCCCGCAGCGCGTCGAGGAACCGGTCGATTCAACGAATCATGCCGATCCGGCTGCGCCGGTGCCGGCCGTTATTCTTGAAGATTCGGCTGCGGTGGCATTCGCCGCTTCGCCCATAAGTCGGTCGCACGGCACTACGCAAGCTCCTGAATACCTGCTCGTCAGCCGGCGAAGGATTCAAGCGTACGTACTGCTGTTGATGGGAACGGGTTTGGTTGCATTCTTCTTGGGGCGGGGGACGGCCGGTTCGCGCCGGATCGATTCCGCGGCTTCGTCCGGTTCCGGAGCGAAAACTCCCGGCGATCCCGTCTTGTTGACGGGTAACGTGTATTTCGCGGGCAAGGGAAAACCTTTGGCGCCCGATGCCGGAGCCGTCATCATTGCCTTGCCCTTGGAGACGCCCCAAGAACGTGTGGCCGTCGAGGGGCTTCGCCCTTGGAATACCAGCCTCGTTTCACGGAAAGAGGCGGCGGATCAAGTCTCGAGGCTGGGAGGGGCCTTCGCACAAGCGGACGCGGACGGTAGTTTCCATGTCGTGCTTCCACGCCCGGGCGAGTACCGCCTCCTCATTATCTCCAACAATCTGGCGCGGCCCGCGACGATCACGGCTCGGCCCAACCGTGG